>CHCFC05602__coassemble_440_pt1 | contig 20488 bp, 16 predicted proteins | sample CHCFC05602__metabat2_high_PE_021 | metagenome-assembled genome bin CHCFC05602
TCCATGGCCCGTTTCAACTCCTTTATGTATGATGATGTTCCCGGCATACCGGGATACAAAAGGCCGATTGGAATGATTGTAATCCTGCCGAATACACAATGGCAATACCCGGCGCGCTAAGAAACCGCTTATCCGCCGTACCCGTTTGCTAAAATACCGCTAAGCCGTAAAGCGCGGCTGTGCAAACCGTGTCGTTTCTGCTATACTTATGCTGAATATATGTCGGCGAAGCAAAGGAGGCGATGGCATGCGCCGGCGAGTGTGGCTGAACCTGGGGGTCACGGTGGTTCTGCTTCTTGCGGCCACGTTCAGCAGCCTGGTGCTGGGCGGGCTCATTGGCGGCACGGCCAACGCGCAGATGCTGTTCCTTCTGGCGGTTCTGCTGATCGCCCGCTTTACCGACGGCTACGTGTGGAGCGTGGCGGCTTCCATCGTATCGGTGCCGCTGGTCAATTATATGTTCACCTATCCCTACTTTTCCTTCAATCTGACCATTTCGGGATACCTGCTCACGTTTTTGACCATGCTGGCGGTATCCCTTATCGTAAGCGTGCTGACCGCGCGCATCAAGCAGCAGGAGCAGATCCGTCTGGACGCGGAGCGCGAAAAGCTGCGCGCCAATCTACTGCGCGCCGTGTCGCACGATCTGCGCACGCCGCTGACCTCCATCGTGGGCGCGACGGGCGCCATTCTGGACAACGCCCTGCCTCCGGAGAAGCAGCGCGAGCTGCTGGCCGACGTCAACGCCGACGCCCAGTGGCTTTTGCGCATGATTGAAAACCAGCTGGCCATCACCCGCATTCAGGGCGAAACAGCCCCGCTTCACATGGAAACCGAGGTTGTCGAGGATGTGCTGGCCGAGGCGGCGATCAAGTTCCAGAAGCATTTTCCCGACATCAGGGTGGACATGGACCTGTGTGACGACATTTTGCTGGCGGACATGGACGCCGTGCTCATCGAGCAGGTGGTGCTCAACCTGCTGGAAAATGCCGTCTATCACGGCAAGCGCACCACGCGCATCCGTTTGAGCGCGGCGCGCAGCGGCCGTTTCGTGCTGGTCACCGTATCCGACGACGGCGCGGGCATTCCCCGCGACCGGCTGCCCCGGCTGTTCCAGGCCATGCCGGAAAGCGGGCGGAGCGCGGATGCGCAAAAGCACATGGGCATCGGGCTATCGGTGTGCCTGAGCATCGTCAGGGCGCATGGCGGCGAGATGAGCGCCGCAAACAATGAACAGGGCGGCGCGAGCGTTTCCTTCACGCTGCCGGAAAAGGAGAACGAATATGCCGGTTAAACTGCTGGTTGTGGAGGATGAAAAAAGCATCCTCAAGCTGCTTCGGACCATTCTCACCGCCAACAAGTATGAGGTGGTGGAGGCCTCCACCGGCGCGGAAGCGCTGTCCCTGATCACCTCCCACTGTCCGGACCTGATCCTTTTGGACCTGGGCCTGCCCGACATGGACGGCAACACGCTGCTCAGCTCCGTGCGCAAGTGGACCTCCACGCCGGTCATCGTGCTGTCGGCCCGCACCCATGAATCGGACAAGGTCGAGGCCATCGACCTGGGCGCGGATGATTACATCACCAAGCCCTTCGGCGCCTCCGAGCTGCTGGCGCGCATCCGCATGGCCCTGCGCCACACGCAGACCATGAGCCAGAATGCCCAGATTGCCCGCACAGGCCAGTTTCATTCCGGCGGGCTGACCATCGACTACAACAAGTACCGCGTCTACGTGGATGGCGTGGACGCGCAGCTCACCCAGGGCGAATACCGCATCGTGGCGCTGCTGGGCAAATACGCCGGACGCGTGCTGACCTATGACTTTCTCATGAAGGAGCTCTGGGGCCCCTGCTCCAAGGGCGACAACAAAATTCTGCGGGTCAACATGGCCAACATCCGCCGCAAGATCGAAAAAACCCCCGCCCAACCCAAGTACATCTTTACGGAGGTTGGCGTGGGCTACCGCATGGCCGAGGGCGACGAGCCCTGATCTCAGGCGCCTCACCCTTGCGGTGCCTGATCGTGAATAGGGCCTGCGCTATCAAGATATACGCAGCCCCGGCACACCGTTCATGGTGTGCCGGGGCTGCGTGCTTTTGTTTCGGGGCGGCGGTCAGTCCTCCGCCGCATTGACCTCTTCTGCCAGCGGGATGGAATCGGCGGCGCCCATGCGGCCCACCGCAATGGAGGAGGCGCGCGCCGCACGCTTCATGATGCGTTCCAAGGGCATGCCCTGCGCCAGGCCGGAGACGAAATACCCGGTGAAGGTATCGCCCGCCGCGGTGGTATCCACCGCCTTGACGCGGAAAGCCGGCTGATAGAGGAGCTGTCCGTCATGCAGGCAGTATGCCCCGTCGGCGCCCAGGGTGAGCACCACGGAGGCATTGGGGTACTTTTCCTTCATGCCGGCCAGAATGGCCTGGGGGTCGGTCTGCCCGGTGAGGGCGCCACCCTCGATTTCATTGAGCAAAAACCAGCTGACGCTCTCCAGCGGATAATCGGCCAGCGCCTCGTTCACAGGCGAGGGATTGAAGATGACGCAAAGACCCTTCTGCGCGGCCTTGCGCATCATGAGCGGGGAGTTATACAGCTCGTTTTGCATGATGACGGCGTCGCCGGGGCCGAAGCCCTCCAGCATGCGGTCGATGTCCGCCTCGGTGGGGCGCATGTTTTCCCCGCCAAAGACGATGATGCTGTTCTGCCCGCTGGCATCCACCTGAATCACCGTATGGGAGCTGGGGCCGGCGGCCTTGCGTACGCAGGCGGTATCCACTTTGGCAGCATGCAGGGCGTCCAGCAGCATGCCGCCGTCCTCGCCCACGATGCCCGCATGGCATACCTGGCCGCCCGCCTTGGCAATGGCGATGGACTGGTTGAGTCCCTTGCCGCCGCAGAACACTCCGCGGCCCGTAGCCAGAATGGTTTCACCCGGCCGGGCCATATGTTCGACGGAATAGACATTGTCGATGTTCATGGAACCATAGTTGAGAATCTTCATCGGACATGGCACCTCAGTTCTGTCGGATTACCTGCATCATATCATTTTGGGCAGGGGGTGTCAATGCCTACCACTCGCAGCCGGAAAAAGCGTCCGGGATGTGATGCATCCCCTCCGGTGTGACGGTGACCACATCGAAGCGCATGCAGCGCTGTGCATGCTCCGGATGCGCGCCCAGGTAGCAGCGCGCCGTCTCCGTCATGCGGCGGCGCTTCAGCGGGGTCACGGCGGCCTGACCGGCCTGCGTGCCGCCGCGCATGCGCAGCTTGACCTCTACAAAGACCAGCGTATCCCCGTCGAGCATCACCAGGTCGATTTCGCCAAAAGGGGAACGGAACCGCCGCTCCAGCAGTTCCATTCCCCCATCGGTGAGGCGGCGGCATACGGCCGCCTCACCCAGCACGCCCTTGGCATAGGCGGGCAGTTCCTTATTCATTCGGGAAGCCTTCATACAGCGGGAAGCGCTTCATCATCTCCACCACATCGGCCTTCACGGCGGGGCAGACATCCTCGCCGCCCTCCAGCACGCGGCGGATGAAGCCCGCCACCAGGTCCATGTCGCTTTCCACCATGCCGCGGGTAGTCACGGCGGGAGTGCCAACGCGCACGCCGCTGGTCACCATGGGGCTGAGCGTTTCACCGGGGATGGTGTTCTTGTTGACGGTGATGTTGCACTGGCCCAGCAGCGCTTCCATCTCCTTGCCGGTGCGGCCGGTGCCGGTGAGGTCCATCAGAATCAGGTGATTGTCCGTGCCGTCGGACACCATGCGGATGCCGTTCTGACGGAAGGCGTTTTCCAGCGCCTTGGCATTGGCGATGATCTGGCGCTGATACGCCTTGAATTCCGGCTTGAGCGCCTCCAGGAAGCACACGGCCTTCGCGGCGATCACATGCATGAGCGGGCCGCCCTGCGTGCCGGGGAAAATGGCCTTGTCGATGGCCTTGGCATACTGCTCGCGGCACAGGATCAGGCCGCCGCGCGGGCCGCGCAGGGTCTTATGGGTGGTGGTAGTGACAAAATCGGCATAGGGTACGGGGCTCTGATGCACGCCCGCGGCCACCAGACCCGCGATGTGCGCCATGTCCACCATCAGCAGCGCGCCCACCTCATCGGCAATTTCACGCAGCCGGGCAAAGTCAATGGCGCGGGGATAGGCCGACGCGCCCGCCACGATCATGCGCGGCTTGTTTTCCAGAGCCAGCGTGCGCACCGCGTCATAGTCGATGCGGCCGGTGGCCTCGTCCACGCCATAGGGGATGAAATGAAAATACTTGCCGCTGATGTTGACGGGGCTGCCATGGGTCAGATGGCCGCCGTGGGACAGGTTCATGCCCAGCACCGTATCGCCGGGATTGAGCATGGCAAAATAGACGGCGGTGTTCGCCTGTGCGCCGCTGTGGGGCTGCACGTTGGCGTGTTCGGCGCCAAAGAGCAGCTTGGCGCGGTCACGAGCCAGGTTTTCCGCCACGTCCACATACTGGCAGCCGCCATAATAGCGCTTGGCCGGATAGCCCTCCGCGTATTTGTTGGTCAGGGGCGAGCCCATGGCCTCCATCACAGCGGGCGAAACGAAGTTCTCCGAGGCGATCAGCTCGATGTGCTCGCGCTGGCGCTGCACCTCGTCTGCGATCGCCTTGAAAAGTTCGGGGTCGGTTTCCATCACATGCCTGTAGTCCATCTCTGCTCCCCCTTATTTGATCATGAAAAAGTAAAAAACCGGGTGCACTCAGGCAGAGCGACCCCGCAGCACATCCCAAACTGCGCTTACTGCTGCTTCCTTCCGGACCTGACAGGGTTCACGCGTTGAAATCGCACAGGACTCAACCGTCATCATGCACTCGGCTTATCCATTTTACATGACGTTATTGAAAAACGCAAGTATTTTGTTCGTCTTTTTTGCTCAGTGTTCCCCCTCCGGCACGGCCCAGCGGCCCCTGCGGTAGAAGAAAACAGCGATGGCCGTTGCCACGGTCCAGCTGACCGGCCAGCTCCACCACACGCCCGCCAGGCCCAGCGGAGCCGCCAGCGCAAAGGACAGCGCCACACGCATGGCCAGGTCGATAAAGGTATCGGTCATGAATTCGCCCATGCGGCCCGCGCCCCTCAGCACGCCGTCCGTCGCCAGCTTCAGCGCGACCATATAATAGAACGGCGAAACGACGCGCAAAAACTGCGTGCCCACTTCCAGCGCCTGAACATTTTCCCCGTTGAGGAACAGCTGAATCACCTGCGGACCCAGGAACACGTACACCGCCGCAAACAGCGTGGCGATGCCCGCCATCATCTTCAGGCATCCGCGGTAACCCTCGCGCACGCGGTCGGCGCGCATGGCGCCCAGGTTCTGCGCGGCAAAGTTGCTCATGCCGTTGCCCAGCGTGTTGAAGCTGGTCACGGCGAAGTTGTTGAACTTCACGGCAGCGGCATAGCCCGCGATGGCGCTGGTGCCGAACCCGTTGATGATGCTCTGGATCAAAATGTTACCTACGGAGATAAAGCATTGCTGCAGGGTGCTGGGAAGGGCAATCTTGATCAGATTGGCCAGCACGCGGCCCGAAAACAGGCGCGGCGGCTCATCCGCCTCCATGCGCGAGAGCGCCCTGAACAGGGCCAGCACCGCCAGCACGCAGCTGACGCCCTGGCACAGGAACGTAGCCCACGCCACGCCCGCCACGCCCATGTGGAAGGCCGTGACAAACAGCACATCCAGCGCAATGTTGGCAATGGAGGAGGCAGCCAGGAACAGGAACGGCGTGCGGGAATCGCCCAGGGAGGCGAAAATGCCCGTGGCAATATTATAGAAGAACAGGAACACCAGCCCGCCGGTGTAGATATTGAGATAGAGCATGGTGTCGTCGTAAATTTCCGGCGGCGTCTGGATGGCATGAATCAGCGCGGGGCTGAAGAGGAAACCCAGCGTCATCAGCGCGGCGCAAACGGCCAGGCACAGCAGGAAAGCGGTATTGACCGCCGTTTTCATCTGCCCGATTCTGCGGGCTCCGAACAGCCGGGCCGTCACCACCGATGCGCCGATGTTCAGTCCCACCGCGAAGGACAGATAGATCAATGTGACTTCGTAGCTGTTGCCCACGGCAGCCAGGGCCTGTTCGCCCACAAACTTGCCCGCCACAAAGCTGTCCGCGATGTTGTAGAGCTGCTGGAAAACAATGCTGCCAAACAGTGGAAGTGAGTAGCGCCACAACACCCGATCCGGCTTGCCCTCCGTAAGATCCATAGCCAAGGGAACGCGCCTCCTGTGTAAAAGATTCGGTGCTATTGTGACACAAAACCCCAAAAAAGTCCAGCTTCCCAACCCGGTGGAAAGCTGGACAAATACGCCCTTTATCCCTCCTGGGCGCGCTGGGCCTCGCGCCGGGCCAGGTCGTAAAAGGCCTGTTCCCAACGGCTCATGTGGTAGCCGCGGGGGTAGATCAGGGCGTCCTGGTACTGCGGCGCATCCTCGACGGTCAGCTGCCGGAGGCCATAGCGCTCCAGCAGCTCCGGGGGGAGCGGCGGCGACCACATGTACGCCGTTCGCGACCGGGCCACCATCTCAAACCGGGTAGACTGGTCCCATACCCGCGCGCGCCTGCGCGGCTGCTGCGGCGTCTGCATCTCCAGCTGTACGGGCGACAGCTCCGAGGCGAGCGCCACTTCCGCATACGAAGCCAGCCGGGCTTTGTCCAGCTGCTTTTCCCCGGCCAGCGGATGGCGGCGGGACACCACCGCCACATGCTGGAAGGTCCAGTACAGCAGATAGTGCAGTCCCTGCTCGCCCAGGGCGGCCAGCACGCGGTTTTGCCGGTCCACAGCGTAGCGGATCACGCCGATTTCCGCCTCGCGGTCCAGCACGGCGCGCACCACTTCCTCGACCCGGCCCTCGCGCATATTGACCTCCAGCCCCTCGGCGGGGTTGGTTTCGTCCAGAAACGCGCACAGCGCCTGCGACAGATAGCCCGCCGTGCATACCGCCACGTTCAGGCTTGCCGACCGGCGGTCCTGCCCCTGATAGATCGCATCCATCAGGTCCAGCTTTTCCAGCACGGCTCTGGCGTGCTCCAGAAATTCCTCTCCCCTGCGGGTGGGCGCCATCCCCGTCCCCGTGCGCGTGAAGATGCGGAAGCCGCATGTCTGCTCCAGGTCCTTGAGCGCCTTGCTCAAATTGGGCTGGCTCATGTACAGCTCCTCGGCGGCCCGCGTCTGCGAGCCTAGGCGCGCTACGGTGACGGCGCAGCGAAGCTGATGGATGTTCATTTCTGCCTCCGTGCCTCCCCCAGCTTCCTCCAGGCGTTCAGCGCGGGCAGGTTTACCTCATGCAGGGGCGCGGGCAGAGCATCCGGCGCGAAGAAGGCCAGCGCCTCCACCTCGCCCGGCTGGCATTTCAGTTCGCCTTGCCAGTCGCGGCATAGATAGACGACATCCACGTTGCTCACCTGGTCGCCGTTGGGATAGGTATAGGCCATCTCCGGCCCCGAAAACACGCCGAGCAGTTCCATCTCTCCAGCCTGCAGGCCCGTTTCCTCCAACAGCTCGCGCCGGGCGGCATCCTCCACATGCTCGTAGAGCTCCACCGCGCCGCCGGCATAGCCCCATGCGCCGTTATCGGACCGCTGCTGCAAAAGGACCTCGCCCCGCTCGTTTTCCACAATGACGGACGCGCCGCACTGCATCAAGGGGATATGCCCTACGCGCTTTCGCATGTCCATGATGTAATCACCCATGATTGTGTCCTCCTTGCAGTTGTTTCAAGCATTGCCATGACAACATGTAACATTGCCCGCGCGCCCGCGGACATGGTATACTTGCGCCGGATGACAGCTATGCGGAAAGGAGCCATCCCCGATGAAACGATTCTCCCTGCGTCCCAGGCGGCGGTTTGCGCTGCGCAGCCTGGCGCTGGCGTCGCTGATGTGGCTGGGAACGGGCATACAGGCCTCCCCCGGCCCCTTCTCGCCCACCGAGGCCGAGGCCGCCGCAGCCGGCGGCAAGCGCACCGCCGCCTATGTATACGACCGCGCCGGCCTGACCCTGCGCGACAGCGACGCGCCTCACCTCGACCAGCTGAACTATTCCTTCGCGCTCATCAAAAACGGCGAGGTCACCGGCAGCCACTGGCAGAGCATCGACGTGTTCCGCCGGTACGTGGAAAAGCATTCGCATATTTTGCCGGTGCTGGCCATCGGCGGCTGGGGCGCGGACGGATTTTCGCAGGCCGCCTCCACCGCGGACGGGCGCGCGCGCTTTGTGGACAGCACGCTGGTGCTGATGGAGCGCCACGGCTTTCTGGGCGTGGACATCGACTGGGAATATCCCGGTTCCTCGGCGGCGGGCATCGCCTCCAGCGCCAACGACCGCAAGAACTTCACTTTGCTGCTTGAGGCGCTGCGCGAGGGGCTGGACAGCCTGACCGCGCAGGACGGGAAGCCCCGCATGCTGGCCGTGGCCCTGGGCGGCGACCCCTGGCACATCCGCAACCTGGACGTGAAGGCCATCGGCGCATTGTGCGACCAGGTAAACCTCATGACCTACGATTTGCAGGCCGAGGGCGTCGCCAGCCACCACACCCCGCTCTACGGCGCCAGCGAGAGCTATCCCCAGAGCGTGGACCGGGCGGTGCGCAGCTATGTGGAGGCGGGCCTTCCCCGCAGCAAGATCATGATCGGAGCGGCCTTCTATGGCCGCAGCTTCACCCTCAGGCAAGACACCGCCCAACCCGTCTGGTCCCAGGCCACCGGCACGGGCAAGTCGCTCACCTATGACCGGCTCAAGGCCGTGCTGGCCAACGCCCAAATCGGCTTTGACGAACAGGCAAAGGCGCCTTACGCGACGGACGGCACGACGTTCTGGACCTATGACGACCCGGTGTCCATCCATTACAAAGGCGCCTATGCGTTGGAAAACGGCCTGATGGGGATGATGTGCTGGGAATATGGCGGAGATTCCAGCGGAGAGCTGCTGGCCGCCATGCACGAAAGCCTCAGCGGCGCCCTTACAGCGCAGCCTTGAGCGGCGACAGGTCCACGCCCTGCTGATCCTTGAGCGCCTCGTACAGCTTCTGCAGCACGGCCTTCACCCCGCCGGGCACGTCGCTTTCGGCGTTGAGGGGCATAACGGGATCGTGCACGCTCAGCCGCAGCAGGAACCATGCGCTGTTGAGCTCCCCGTCAATGTCGAAGGAGATGCGCACGCCCTCGCGGTTGTCGGGGGCCACATGCCAGTCCTCATGGCTGCTGGCATAGTCCAGCACGTATTCGATGATCTGGCGGGCAGCGGCGGCAAAGTCCTCGCAGGTGACCGGCAGTCGGATCTCCGTGCTTTCCACGGGTTCGCGCAGGCCGTCCAACAGGGAGCTGAGCAGCTTGCCCTGCTGCTTCATCTGCATCGCCTTGATCAAAAGCACCGTGACCAGGTACATGCCGTCATCCAGGAAATGGTTATCGCGCAGGGCCGCATGCCCGCTCGTCTCGATGGCGAGCGGGCAGTCAATGCCCGCCTGATTGAGACGCACGGCCTCGTCAATCACATTGCGGTAGCCGCGTTTATAGCGGTAGTGCTCGCCACCCCACTCGCGGATGAAATCCGACAGGCCGGAGGAGGTGACCGAGTCGGTCACGATGGTGGCGCCGGGCGTCTCATCCAGCAGAATCGCGCTGATGAGGGCGATCAGGCGGTTGCGGTTGATTTCCTTGCCCGTATGATCCACGATGGCCGCGCGGTCGCAGTCCGCGTCAAAGATAATGCCCAGGTCCGCGTCCACGCGCTTGACCGCGGCGGAAATGGAAGCCATGGCTTCCTTGTTTTCGGGGTTGGGGATGTGGTTGGGGAAATGGCCGTCCGGCTCCAGGAACTGGCTTCCCTCAATCCACGCGCCCAGATCCTCCAGCATGCTGGCATAGAAGCCGCCCGCGCCGTTGCCCGCATCCACCACCACGTGCAGCCCCAGCAGCGGCTTTTGCACCTCCGGGTCCACCCCGTTGATGATCAGCTGCTTGAGGTGGTTTTCGTAGGTGGGCAGGAAGGGGGTGCTGACGATTTCGCCGGTGGGACGGGCCGTCTCTTTTTCCAGGCCCTGCGCCATCTCCAGCACCTCGTCCAGCTCATGGAAGCCCAGGCCGCCCTCGCCGGTAAAGAACTTCAGGCCGTTGAGCTGCCAGGGATGATGGCTCGCGGTCACCATGATGGACCCATCCGGGCGGAAGCCGTCCGTCAGGATCGCCATGTACATGGCGGGCGTGGTGCACATGCCATAATCCACCGCCTGAGCGCCGGCGGACGCGATCCCCTGCGCCGCGGCCTCCAGCAGCTGCGGTCCCGATACGCGGCTGTCGCGCCCCAGCGCGATGCTGACGCGCTCCACGGGCTTGCCGGTCTTGCCGGCTACATAGCGGGCAAAGGCCATGCCCAGCGTTTTGGCCACGTCCGGGGTCAGGGTTGCTCCCTCGCCCACAGCCACGCCGCGCACGTCGGACCCGCTTTTGAGCTTTCGGTAATCCATGGTGTCACTCTCCTTCAATTATGCATCCAGCTTTGCCATGCCCTCGTCCGCGGCCTTCCGTAGCAGCAGATAGAGGGGCCTGAGGCGCAGAAAATCCTCCGAAACCCGGTCGATGATTTCCGGCCGGTAGCTCTCTGCCAGCGGCACGCCGACCCGCTTGACATAGATCTCCTTGCAGGGATAGAGCATGGCCAAATCGGCAGGCATGCCCTCCGGGGGTTTCATGCTTTTGTAACGATCGCCGTAGATGTGCAGCGTCTCATCCGGGATGCCGCACTGGCGCAGCACCCGCCGCACCTCGGCGGGTTTTTTCACCATGTGCGCCCGCAGGGCGTCCATGGCCGGGCGGTTGTAGCCCCAAAAGCCCACGCCCCACTCCACCACTTCGGGCGACAGCTCGAACCAGTACATGACGGAATGCTCCCGCTCCTCGCCCGAGCGGCGGAACAGCATCCACATATGGTCTCGGTACGGCGATTTGTCGCGTGTAAAGCGGATGTCCCGGTTGATGCGCGCCAGGCATTTGTTGGGACGGGTTTCCATATCATCGGCAATGCGCAGGACCGTGGGCGTCATGGCTTCGATAAACTGCGAAAAGGGCTTTCGAACATAAGCCTCATACTCCTCGCGGTGGGCGTGAAACCAGGACGTTTCATTATGAAAGCGCAGGTCCAGAAAAAAGCGGACCGTTTCTTCAGGAAAGCCGGGAAACATCGGTATACCTCATCCTTTCTCCCAGTATTATACCCGATTTCCAGGCCGTTTTCAAGGCGGTTTTGGCCTTTGCGGGCCGCATTGAACAGCGCAAATACAATAGGGCCGCCCCGCCGGAATGGCGGGACGGCCCCAGGCCTCATCTGTCAGGAATCCAACCGGCGGCCCCGGCTGCGGCGGCGGCGGCCCGCAGGCTCCGCTTCACCGGCAGGACGGCGGAAAGCGCTGTCATCGTATGCCGGCTGCGAACCCGTCTCCTGTTCATCGGAGACATACCCGTCCGATCCGTCATACCCATCGTCATAGGCCTGCCCGTCCCCGGCAAAACCATCGCCGGTACCGTCGTCATAGGGTGCTTCCCCGGTGTCATAACCGGTTCCGTCATCATAGGCTTCATCGTCGTAGGACGCTTCATCGCCGTAATAATCGCCTTCATAGGCGCCATCGTCATAGTCGGCGGGTTCCCCGCTGTAAGCGCCGTCGTCGTAACCGACGGTCTCGTAGCCGCCGTCCTGCGCTGCGGCATCCTCATAGGCCATGCCGTCGTCGTAAGGTGCCGCGCTCTCCTCCTGCGCCGCGTCTCCGCTCTCCGCCGCTTCCTGCTTCGGCGCATCCGGCTTCTCCTGCTCCGCCTCTGCGTCGCTTTCTCCGGCAGGTGCCGCGGTAGCCAGCTCCTTGTCATACAGGCCGCCGCGAATGGCGGAATAGTCTTCCTGCTCCTCACCTTCCACGGGCGCGGGCTGGCTGGCGCTGCGGGCGTACTTCATGTGCGGCAGCTCGAGGTCCTCCTGGTCATCCTCATCCAGCGCACTGGATTCGACGGTCACAGTTTCCTCTTCGGTCTGTTCGGGCTCCTCCTCCTCGGCGGGGGTGACATAGTCGCGCCGCTTGGCGCGCTCCAGCTGGTCAATGGCCGACTTGCTGGCCTTGCGCTGATCCGCCCTGCGCTTGGTGGCGACAAGCAGCAGCACGCAGGAGGCCACCAGCAGCAGGCCAGCCAGAATCAGCACGGGCAGCAGAATGCTCTGGATGGTCTTGGGCACCGCGCCCACGCTGGGATCGGTGATCGGCGGCACCGTGGCCGGGCTGAAGGTGGGGTCCGGCGTGGGTTCGGGCGGCGGCGTGGGGGTCGCGGGTGCGGGCGTAGGCACCGAGAAGGCGATCTGAATTTCATTGCTTTCAAAGGTCAGGGTGCTTTCCAGGGGGTCCTTGGCGGTGACGGTAAAGCGGAACTTACCCGCCATGGACAGCGCCGTATCGCGCGACAGGGTGCGGGTTTCGCCCGCGGGGATGCTCGCGAAGGTGTAAATCTCCGTTTCGCCATGGGACACCACCACGTCGGTGGCATCCACCTGGCTGGTGTTGGCGATCTCCAGCGTGAAGCGCACCAGGCCCGGCTGCTCGAAGACCTCGGTGCGGTCGGCGGTTGCGGTCACGGTCAGGTTCAGCGCATCCTCGGGTGCCACGGCCGTCACCGTGAGCGGCTCGGTCACCACGGACATCTCTGACCCGCCCTCATCGGTGGCGGTGACGGTGAACTGATACTCCGCCGTTGCGGGCACGGTGATTTCCTTCTCCAGCGTCAGGCTTTCGCCGGCCTTGAGCTGCTGGTTGGTAAATACGTCGCCCAGGGAGGGGTCCGTCACGCGCAGGTCGCTGTAATCCACATTGCCGGTGTTTTCCAGCTCCAGCGTGAGGGTGACGGTGCCGTTTTCCACCACGCCCTTGACATCGCTGGTCAGCTTGGCCGTCAGCGACGATTCGCCGTAGGTAATGGTCTGGTTTTCAACGGTGTAGGTCTGGGTTTTGCTTTCGGTTTCGGATTGATAGGTAATGGTGGCGCCGCTGGTCAGGTCCTTCTTGCCCATGGTGACGGTGTAGCGCACCTCGGCGGTCTTGCCGGGCTCCAGCAGCGGAATGGTCTGCTTTTCCTTATGGATATCCTTGTTTTCCTGGATGGTGACATCCGTGAGGTTGACGGTGCCGCTGTTGGTGATGTCATAGCGCACGACCACCTCCTGGTCCTCTCCGGCCACGGTGGGGCTGATGGTGCGTTTGACCTCGATATCGGTTTCGGCCGTCTGCAGCGAAATGGCCGCGCGGATGGGCTGGCTCTGGTCCACGGCCTCGCCGCTGTCCTTATAGAGGGTGTATTTGACAAAGTAAACCACGGCGCCGTTTTCCAGCGTGCGGTCGTTGACGTCATAGGTGCCGGTCCAGGTGGCGCTTTCGCCCGCCTTGAGCAGCACCGCGCCGTTGGTGCCGAAGTCGGATACAATCTGCGCCGCGGGGTCGTACAGCACGACCGGGTCCTTCAAATCGGTATTGCCCGAATTGGAGATGGTGATGGTCACGTTGACCGTGCCGGGGCCGGCCAGCTTATTGGGGTCCAGCTCCATGCTGCATACGATGGGGTCTACCTCGGACGCGGCGGCGACCCCCGCGAGCAGCAACAGCGCCGCAAACACCAGGCACAGGATCAGTCCCTTGCGTTTTGTCATGCATGTTGGGCGGATGAATCCGCCCTTCCTCCCTTCGGCAAGCCGACGGCTTATTGGTACGGACGCGCCTATGGTCATTCTTTCCATACGGCGGTCTGCTGATTCCGCATACTTCTGGAAACTCTATGGTTCTTCCATGATATTTTATTGCAAAAGCGCCCGGCTGTCAAGCGGCGCGGGCACTTCCGGCTTTTTTCGCAGAAAACCGCGGCGGGACGCGCCCGCGCAACGAAAAAGGCGCGCGGTTTGCGCAACCGTCAGGGAATGAGGTTGAGCATATCCTCCTCGTTGTTGACATCCACGAAGCTCTCCGGCACCTCTCCGACGATGATGCTTTCCGCGATGGGCACGGTGCTGGTCACCTCCACCAGCTGCGAGCCCGTGGGCACGATGAGGCTCACGGTGGCGCGCAGGTTGAGGAAGATCTTGTGCCGGGTCTGGTTGATGCCGGCGGTTTCGAACTCGGTGTCAAAGCTGGTGTGGACGGCGCCCACAGGCAGGATCTGCACCTCCAGCCGCGGGCCAAAGCCCGACAGGAAGCTCACGCCCAACGCCGCGCCCAGCGGAATTTCCACCACCTGGTTTTCCGCGCTGCCCAGCTCCCGCTCGGCCAGCAATGCGGTCTGCGAAGCCAGCTCGTTCATGCGCATGGTGTTGGCCCTGAGCATGGATACGCGGCCCTGGGCGTCCATCTGCGCGTCGATCAGCTCCTCATAGGTGACGCCCTGGGCCATGGCCTGCTTCACCGCGCGGTTGATGGTTTCCACGGCCATTGAATAGGCACGGGCAAAGGCCATGTCCAGCATGGTCTGGCTGAGGTTCTGCTCCATGGCGATCACCCCTGCCGCAAGCAGCAGGATGACCAGGATCAGCCAGCGCAGCCTGCCGCTTTTTTTGCGCGCGCATGCAGCCAATTCACCCCCTCCTTTCGTTGCATGGATATGCGCGGCGCGCCTGAAAAACAACCCGCCGCGTTCCGGCCGATTGTTACAGGGGCGCTATGGCGCGTCCGCCTCAGGTATGCTATAATGAAAGGCGGATCAACGCCTTATGCTTTTCGGGAGGGAACGCCTTGTATCATTCCAACGAGCCGTATGACGGCCAGCCCAAGCCCTATGAACAGAGCGGCGGCGACTCCTATGAGGAGGGCTGGGAGAGCGATCCCGCCTACCATCCGCCTCAGGAAGAGGACGCGCCCCGCAAGCGCACCATATTCAAACCCAGGCTGACCAAGCCCAATTTTGTGCTGTCGGTGCTGGTCAACGCCGTGCGCCTGACGGCGCTGCTCATCGTGCTGTGCGGGCTGGCACTGGCGGGCGCGGTGGTCGGCATTGCCAAGGGATATATGGAAACCGCCCCCACGCTGGACCTGACCCTTCTGGATGACCAGGACAAGACCAGCTTTCTCTACGATGCCCAGGGCAATGTGATCACCGATTACAAGGGCACCGAAAACCGCATCATGGTCAATATCTCCCTCATGCCGGAAAACCTGCGAAATGCCTTTGTCGCCGTGGAGGATGCCCGCTTTTATACCCACAACGGCATTGACATCAAGCGCATCATCGGCTCCTTCATCCAGAACTTCGTCTCCGGTACGCAGCAGGGCGGCTCGACCATCACCCAGCAGCTGATCAAAAACACGGTGCTGAGCAACGAGCTCAGCTACAAGCGCAAGATTCAGGAGGCCTATCTGGCCATGCAGCTGGAGACCAAATACACCAAGCTGCAAATTCTGGAATACTATCTCAACACCATTTATCTGGGTGAAAACTACTACGGCGTGCAGGTGGCGGCGCAGGGCTATTTCGGCAAGGAGCTCAGCGAGCTGACCCTGCGCGAGTGCGCCATGCTCGCGGGGCTGACCAACAATCCCTACTACTACAACCCGCGCCGCAATTTCTACACCCGTTCCTCCGACACCACCGATTACAAGGCCATCACCAACAACCGCACCGACTATGTGCTGCGCTGCATGTATGAAAACGAGTTCATCACCCAGCAGCAGTATCAGGAGGCGCTGGACCCCTCCACCGCGCATGTGCTGGAAACCTCCACCACCGAGGGCGACGGCATGTACAAATACGCCCATTATGTGGAATACGCCGTGCAGGACATCGTGGACTGCTTCCTTGAGCTCAACGGACTGGAGGATACCAGCGAAAACCGCAGCAAGATGGAAAACGAGCTGCGCACCGGCGGCTACCACGTGACGCTGGCCATCGACACCGAGATTCAGGAGATCGTGGAGGAAACGCTGGAGACGTGGGACAGCTATCCCGCCCTGCGCGACCCCAGCGACAAGGTCTACCGCACCCTCAACTACGACGGCACCTATGACGAGATCGTGCAGCCGCAGGCCGCAGCGGTGGTGTTGGACTACCGCACGGGCGAGCTGAAGGCCATCGTGGGCTCGCGCACGCGGCCCACCGCCCGCAAGACGCTCAACCGGGCCACGGACATGAAGATGCCTGTCGGCTCCGCCATCAAGCCCATTGCCGTCTATGCGCCCGCGCTGGAGATGGGCTACTCCCCTGCCAGCGTCGTCTATAACATCCCCGTGCCCATCAGCGGATGGACCGGTTCGGACGGCAAGGACACCTGGCCGAAAAACTATGGCGGAGGCGATTACGTAGGCCCCGAAACCCTGCGCAACGGCATGAAGCGCAGCCATAACGTGGCCGCAGCCCAGACGCTTCTGACCATGGTCGGCGTGGACCGGTCGGTGGACTTCCTCCTGCGCATGGGGGTGGACCGCGACAACATCGACGCAACGCCCTTCGGCCTGTCGCTGGGCTCCAGCGGCATCACCCCGGTGCAGCTGGCCGTAGCTTTCGGGGTCCTTGGCAACGGGGGTGTCTATCAGGAGCCGATTTCCTTCCTGGGCATCTCGGACAGCGCCGGCAACGTGGTCTATGACAGCCATGCCCAGCAGGAACGCCGGCAGGTGTTCCGCCCGTCCACAGCCTGGATGATCGTGGACATGATGAAGGACGTGGTCTCCGGCGGCACGGCCACCGCCGCCAAGATCAGCGGACAGACCGTAGCCGGCAAAACCGGCACCAACAGCGACCAGCGCGGCGTCACCTTCGTGGGCATGACGGGCTGGTACGTCAGTTCCATCTGGGTGGGCCATGACAACTACAAGCCCCTGTCCTCCAAGACCACGGGCAGCTCCGGCGCGCTGCCCATCTGGAAGAGCTACATGACCAAGATTCACGAGGTCAAGGGGTTGGAGGACCGCGACATCATCGAGGCCAACCCCGAGGACCTGGGGCTGGTCAAGGTGACGACCTGCGCCGTGAGCGGCCAGCTGGCCACCGAAGCCTGCTACAACGACAGCAAGGGCTACGGCGTGGTGACCGATTACTGGTACGAGCCCACGGTGCCCACCGTATCGTGCCAGATGCACCAGTCCGTGGTCACCTGCACGCAGACCGGCATGCTGGCGACGGAATACTGCCCCAGCACCACCACCACGGGCGTGGTCGTCATTCCAAACGGCCATCCGCTCAGCGCCTATGTCAACGACAGCCAGTACGGCCCGGTCATCGCCGAATACCTAGGCACGGCCAGCAACCTGGGCTACTGCACGCTGCATACCAGCTATGAAACCTCCACCGGAGGCGGCTGGGCCGACGTCGGCTTTACCGACGGGTCCACGGAGAACTCGCTCGTGCCCGACGCGCGGCAGCTTCTGCAAAGCGCCTATGACCTGATGGGGTCCATGGACGCTTCCTCCGCCGCCTATCTCAACATCCAGAATGCGGCGGCCTCGCTGGAAAGCATCCTTTCCAGCGGCAACCCGGGCATGGCGGATGTGGCCGGCGCCATGGCCCTGCTCACGCAGGCCATGGCAAGCGCCTACTGATCCGAAAAGAAAAACGAAGGAGCCGGAGCACGCAATGTGCTCCGGCTCCACTGTTTTTCGCTTTTCAGCCGTCCAGCCCGGCGGACTGGCGCTCCATGTTCTCCACCACGATATCGTGGATGTCGCCCAGCGAGGCGCAGTATTCCAGCACCTGCCAAGGCTCGTTGGTGTGGTAGTGGATCTTGATCAGCTCGTCGTCACCCACGGCCAGCAGACAGTCGCCCTTGATGTTGCGGGTGATATAATCGTTGATCTTGTCCTCGTCCAGCCCCGTTCCCTCGATCAGCAGTTGGGTATCGAACTTGTACTCCAGCATGGGTTTTTCCTCCTTTGCACAGGGCTCTCAACGGATGCCCAGCAGGTCCATCGTACGGGGCAGGCCGGCCAGTGCGTCGGCCACCTTCGCGGTATCGCAGCCGCTGAGCGTCAGCAGCGGCACCACCCAGTTGCTGGCCGCCATATCGGCCGCCGCCAGGAAACCGCCGCGCACCTTGCGCGAGGCCACTTCGATGAAGCGCCGCATGCCGACGGCCATCGCGTCCGGAAGCACGAGTTCCGCCTGGGAAAGCACGCGCTTGAGGTCGGTGAACCATTTTTCGGCGTCGCTGAGCATGGGGTGCGAATCGGCGCGGATGGCGGTAAACGACTCCAGCGAAGCCGCCTCCACGGGCTGCCACTGCGCCGCGCGGCCAAAGCCGCGCTTGAACATGGCCGGCACGCTGATCACCGGATACGGCAGCAGGCGGTCGGGTTCGGGCATGGCGCTTTCATCCGTGAGGAACAGGGTCTTGTGGCCGTAGACGGTCATGGTTTCGGTGCCAAGGGGCTGCACGGTCACGGTGGGGGTCCGCCGGCCGTCCTCGGGCAGCAGGCTGATCATCTCCACGTAGGCGCCGGGGCAAACCGTGGCCGATACGCTCTTGAGTCCGAAGCTCTCCAGCAGCACTTCGGCAAAAAGCTGCGCATCGGTGATGGTGCGGGCGCGGAAGCACAGCGCGTCATAGAGCGAGAAATTGATCAGCAGGCTCACGGCCTCGTCATCGCTGATGCTGAATCCGCTGTCGTTCATGTGCACGCGCAGCTGCTCGGCCAGCTCCTGTTGGGTGTAGGTGTGCCCGATCACGGGCGAAAGCAGCACCCGCTGCTCCCCCGCGCCGCTCAGGCAGCTCATCTGCCCGGCGATAAAGTCGATGAGGCGGGAGGCGTTTTCGGTGCTGAGCGCGCGGGATTGCTCCAAGAGCGTCTCGCGCTGGCGCGAAAGCTGGTCCACCTCTTTTTTCAGGCGTTCCGCCTCATCCCGGCGCTTCTGCGAAAGCTTGGCGATCACTTCTTCACGGAACTTCTTTTCGTTCTCCTTGGCCGTCTCCAGCTGCATCAGCAGGCTGAGGCGATCGGCCTCAATCTCGGCCAGCTGCTCGCGGGCGGCCGCGGCAGCGTTGAGGTTGATTCCGCCCCGGCGCAGCGCGGCGGCGACATCCGTGGTGAACGCCTCATTTTCCATCAGCATGTCCATGGCCTGCTGGCGCATGTCGGCGTTCTGCCAGACGTATTCCATGCAGGTGCGCAGGCTTTCGATGGGGTTTTCCACCAGGCCATAGGTTCCGCTGCCCAGCTCCTCCCCCATGATTTCGTCCCGCTGACCGCGCATCTGGCGCTCCACCACATGATGCATGCTCTCCGGACGGCGGCGCGTACGAACGATTTTCTCCCCCGTGCCGACCAGCGGCGTTCCCGAAAAGCGCGCCACGGCCTGGGGGACTTCCTCCTCCGGCGCGGGAGCGTCATTCGTCAGGCGGTTGGCGCTCTCGCTGAGGGGCTGGGCCAGGCGGGAAATCTGCTGCTCAAAGGGCAGCTCGCTGTCCAGAATATCCAGTCGCGCGCCGATGGGCAGCGCCTCCTCCGCTTCTTCCGCAGCAGGCTGCCGCGCACCGGCCGTCTCGGCCTCGCGCGCCTTTTGCTCCTCTTCCTGGCGCGCGATCTCGGCGGCGCGCTCCACCCGGCGGGTATGCGGGTCCTGCCTGGCGGGCTTTTCCGGCTTTGTCTCCGCCTTGGGCGCGGTTTCAGGCTTTTCCTTGCGGGGCTTCTCGGGCTTCTCTTCGGACTTGGCCTTGGGCTCGGCTTTCTTGGCCTTTTCCTCCTCCGTCGCGGCGGCGCGCTCCTTATCCTTGCGCCGCAGGCTGTTGCGGCGCTGCCGCCAGTTCAGGGTCGCCTCCGGGTCCCAGTAAATGCTGTGCCGGCCCAGGGCGGGCGTTTCCACCGTATGCAGCAAAAAGCGGTCGTTGCCAAAGGGCTTCAGCCCTTCCACCGCCGTCGTCAGCGCCTGTTCCTTTTCCACGGGGCCGTATAGCATTTTGTCCTTATGCAGAAGCACCTTTGCCGTAAGGGCCTGGGAAGCGTCGGTACCCGGTTCCACCACCTCGAAGCAGCCGTCCTCGGCCAGCTCGCAGATCACATCCGAATAAATCGCGTACTGGTTGCGTTCTCCCTCATCGGGGGCGTAGTTGCGGTTCTGCCGAACCTTCATCAGTTCCTTGCCTTCGCTGGCGAGCTGGATGGCGCACAGGCCGCCGGCCTCGCGCATTCTTTCCTTAAAAGTGCTCTGCTCGCGCTTATCCGGCACGATGCGCAGGCTGCCCTCGTCGGGAAAATCGTCCGCGCCGCCGTGAAAAACGTTCCCCTCGCGGGTACAAAGCGGTATGACGCGGAAAATGACGCGCTGCCTGTTGTCCTCCTCTACATAGGCAAGCGTGATGGTACCGTTGATCTCCTTCATACACTAACCCCTTACATCATATCGGTGTGTCCGTGGCATGGCAAAATTATGAATGAACCATGAACACCATGATAGTTTAATCTCGATTTCCGTTTTCGTCAATAGTTTCCCCAATTTTGCTGAAAAGATATCAAAAT
>CHCFC05602__coassemble_443_pt1 | contig 20455 bp, 21 predicted proteins | sample CHCFC05602__metabat2_high_PE_021 | metagenome-assembled genome bin CHCFC05602
CCGCAGCGGACTTTTTCGACATCATGAGCCGCCCCGGCGCACATCGCACCGGGGCGGCATTTTCGACGGGTTTCCTGCTGTGCGGATCACTCCACGATGAGGGACTTGCCCGTCATCTCGGCAGGTACGGGAATACCCATGCTCTGCAGCATCGTGGGAGCGATATCGGCCAGACGGCCGCCCTCACGCAGCGTCTTGCCCACCATTTCCGGTCCCACGGCAATGAAGGGCACGGGATTGGTGGTATGCGCGGTGAAGGGCTCGCCGGTTTCGGGGTCGATCATCTGATCGGCGTTGCCGTGGTCAGCCGTGACAAAGGCGCGGCCGCCATTGTCCAGAACAGCCTTGACCACGCGGTCCACGCACTCGTCCACCGCGGCCACGGCCTTCATGGCCGCTTCCATCACGCCGGTGTGGCCCACCATATCGCAGTTGGCGAAGTTGAGGATCATCACGTCGTACTTCTTTTCGTTGATGAGCTCAATCGCCTTGTCCGTGATTTCGTAGGCGGACATCTCGGGCTTCATGTCGAAGGTAGCCACCTTGGAGGAGGGAATGAGCACGCGGTCCTCGCCCTCGTTGGGCTTTTCGACACCGCCGTTGAAGAAGAAGGTGACGTGGGCGTACTTCTGGGTTTCCGCAATGCGCAACTGCGTCTTGCCCAGCTTGGAAAGGTACTCGCCCAGCGTGTTCTCCAGCGTCTCCGGCGGGTTGACCACCTCAAGGCCGGTAAAGGTTTCGTCATACTGCGTCATGCTGACGAAGTTGACGTGGAAATAGCCCTTGCCGCGCGGGAAGCCGTTGAAGTCGGGCTGGATGAAGGTGCGGGTGAGCTGGCGGGCGCGGTCGGGGCGGAAGTTGAAGAAGATCACGCTGTCTCCCTCACCGATGGTGGCCACGGGCTGGCCGTTCTCCATCACCACGGTGGGCTTGACGAACTCGTCCGTCTCTTCCTTCGCATAGCTCTGCTCCACGGCCTGAACGGCGCTGTCGGCCGTCGCCTGACCCTGGCCCAGCACCATGGCGTCATAGGCCTTCTGCACGCGGTCCCACAGGTTGTCGCGGTCCATGGCCCAGTAGCGGCCCATCACCGTGGCGATCTTGCCCACGCCGATCTCGTCCATCTTGGCCTGAAGCTCGCGCACGTAGTCGATGCCGCTGGTGGGCGGCACGTCACGGCCGTCCAGGAAGCAGTGCACGTACACATTCTTCACGCCACGGCGCTTACACATCTCCAGAAGAGCGTACAGGTGCGTATTGTGGCTGTGCACGCCGCCGTCGCTGACCAGGCCCATGAGGTGCACGCTCTTGCCGGTTTCCCTGGCCGTATCCATGGCGTGAACCAGAGGCGCCTTTTCAAAGAACGTGCCGTCCTGAATGTCCTTGGTGATGCGGGTCAGCTCCTGATAGACGATACGGCCCGCGCCGATATTGAGGTGGCCGACCTCGCTGTTGCCCATCTGGCCGTCGGGCAGGCCCACGTCCATGCCGCTGGCGCCGATCTGGGTATGCGGGTAACGGGCCATGAGCGCATCCAGCCGGGGGGTGCCCTGCTGGTAGATCGCGTTGCCCTCATGAGCGGGGTTGATGCCGAAGCCGTCCATGATGATAAGAGCCGTCATGGTTTTTTGCATATGGTTTAGCTGCTCCTTCTTATCTGGTCACTTGTTGTAGAGAACCACCTGGGTGAAGTCGGGGGCCTTGAGGCTGGCGCCGCCGATGAGGCCGCCGTCGATTTCAGGCTGAGCCATGAGGCCCTTGACGTTCTTGGGGTTCATGCTGCCGCCGTACTGAACGCGGACCGCATCGGCCACTTCCTGGCCATACTTGCGGGCGACGGCCTTGCGGATGACGCCGATGGTCTCGTTGGCCTGCTCGTCGGTGGCGGTGAGGCCGGTGCCGATGGCCCAGACGGGCTCGTAGGCGATGACGGCGTTCTTGATCTGCTCATCGGTCAGGCCGTGCAGCGCCATCAGCGTCTGATACTCCACGATGGTGTCGGTGTAGCCGCTCTCGCGCTCATCCTTGAGCTCGCCCACGCAGATGATGGGGATCAGGCCCGCCTCGACCGCCGCGCGCACGCGAAGGTTCACGGTCTTGTCGGTCTCGCCGAAGTACTGACGGCGCTCGCTGTGGCCGATGACCACATACTCCACGCCGCAGGCCTTGAGCATGTCGGCGCTGAGCTCGCCAGTATAGGCGCCGCTCCTGGCAAAATGCACGTTCTGCGCGCCCAGATGGATGTTGCTGCCCTGGGCGGCCTCCTTCACGGCGGCAAAATCCGTCGCGGGCACGCACACCACCACGTCACAGTCCGCGTCCTTTACGGCGGGCACGAGCGCGGCGACCAGCTCGCGGGCTTCCTCGGGGGTCTTGTTCATCTTCCAGTTGCCGGCAATGATAGGCTTACGCATGGTTTGTACCTCACTTTGAAAAAATCATTCGGATACATCTATGGTTTAACCGATTTTGCGCCGCGTGAAACCGCTTTGCGGCGCGCAAACGTTGCGCAGGCCGGTTTGGACGGCCTGCGCAACGGAAAAAGCTTACTTGTCGTTCAGCGCGGCAACGCCGGGAAGGGTCTTGCCCTCCAGGAACTCCATGCTCGCGCCGCCGCCGGTGGACACGTGCGTCACCTTGTCGGCATAGCCCATCTGCTCGACCGCCGCCGCGCTGTCGCCGCCGCCGATGATGGTGACGCCCTTGCACTCGCTCATGGCCTTGGCCACAGCGCGGGTGCCAACAGCAAAGTTTTCGAACTCGAACACGCCCATGGGGCCGTTCCAGACCACCGTGCCCGCCTCGCGGACCACGTCGGCATAGATCTTGGCGGTTTCGGGCCCGATGTCCATGCCCTCGTAATCGTCCGGGATGCCGTCGGCGGACGCGACGGTGATGCGGTTGGCGTCGTTGCTGAAGCTGTCGCCGCACACGTTATCCACAGGCAGGAGGAGCTTGACGCCCTTTTCCTTGGCCTTGGCCATCAGTTCCTTGGCGAGCTCGACCTTGTCGTTTTCACACAGGCTCTTGCCGATGCTGAGCCCCAGCGCCTTCTGGAAGGTGTAGCTCATGCCGCCGCCGATGATGAGGGTATCGACCTTTTCAAGCAGGTTGTTGATCACGCCGATCTTGTCGGACACCTTCGCGCCGCCGAGAATCGCGACAAAGGGACGGGCAGGGTCCTCCAGGGCCTTGCCCATGATGCTCAGCTCCTTGCCGATCAGGTAGCCGGCCACGGAGGGAGTCAGGTAATGGGTCACGCCCTCGGTGGAGGCATGCGCACGGTGCGCGGTGCCGAAGGCGTCGTTGACATACATTTCGGCCAGGGAAGCCAGCTCCTTGGCGAAGGCGGGATCGTTCTTTTCCTCTTCCTTATGGAAGCGGACGTTCTCCAGCAGCATGACCTCGCCGTCCTTGAGGCCGGCGGCCAGCTCCTTGGCGGAAGGGCCGATCACGTCCTCGGCCATCTTCACTTCCACGCCCAGCATTTCGCCAAGGCGCTTGGCGACAGGCTTGAGGGAATACTTCATGTTGAACTCGCCCTTGGGGCGGCCCAGGTGGGAGCACAGGATCACTTTGGCGCCATGCTCCATCAGGTACTTGATGGTGGGCAGCGCGCCGCGCAGGCGGTTTTCGTCGGTGATGACCTTGTTTTCATCCATGGGCACGTTAAAATCGCAGCGAACAAGCACTTTCTTGCCTTTGACCTGGATGTCCTCGATGGTTTTTTTCGCCATAACGTACACTCCTCCGTCCTGGTAAATTCGTTGAGTTGGTATTGCAAAGCCCGTTTCCGGGCGTGCAAGCGAATCAGGGAGCCTCATCCAGAATGGCCTTGGCAGCGCCCTCGTCGGTGACCAGCATGGCGTGGCGGCGATTTTTCATCACCGCAGCGATGGCCTCGGCCTTTTTCGCCCCTGCGGCCACGGCGATCATGGCGCAGGCAGGCTTGAGCGCGCCCAGGTTGTGGGCTACGGTGGAGGCGGAATATACCAGCCGCCCCCTTGCGTCGAAGTAGCAGCCATAGGCCTCGGCCACTGCGCCCTTGCGCAGCACTTCGGCGCTCACAGGGCCGGGAAGCTGGCGGCGCTGGGTCATGTCATCTGCGCGGCCGATGCCGTGCAGCACCACGTCCGCGCGCTCCAAAAGGGCCAGCGTTTCGTTGATCTCGGTCAGCTTGCGCATCTCCTGCAGCGCCTGCTCATCCAGGTGGTCGGGCAGGTGCATCATGCGGTGGTGCCCGCCCAGGCGGCGGGCAATCTCGCAGGCAAGGGTATTGGCCTGGGTTTCCAGCGCGCCGCCCATGCCGCCGCGCGCGGGTACCACCATCACGTTCATGGGCGTGCCCTGGGGCACCGCAAAGGCCACCTCGCGAATGGTGCTGCCGCCGGTGACAGCCAGCGTGAATCCCGTCTGCAAAAAGCCGCGCAGGCGCATGCCCGCGACCCGGCCCACCTCGCCAGGCACATGCGGGTCCGTGTCGGCGTTGCCGGCGACCACGCACACCTTGTCCACGCACAGCCGCTCCGCCAGCGCCGTCTCCAGCCTCGTCAGACCCTTCAGCTCCCGGCTGAAGCGCCGGGCCATGGGCAGCGCGTTCTCCGCCGCCGGCGTCAGGCACATGCCCGCCGCGTCCAGCGTAATGAGCCCGTGCCTCTTTAACAGCGTAGCGACGGTGCGCACCTCACGCTCCGGCAGGTTCAGCCGGGCGGCCAGCTGCCGCCTGCCCACCGGCTGCAGCGCGCCGATGCGCTCCAGCACCAGCGCCCGCAGCTCGATTTCCTGCGCCAGATCCGGAGCCAGCTGCTGCATCAGGGTAAAATAACCGTCCTGCATGCTACCCTTCCTACTCGGGACAAACCACGTCCCGCATGACCAAATTTATCCCACAGGTGATTATACATCATTCGACCCTGTGCCGCAAGCCCTTGCTTGATAAAATCTTCACAATTCATCCTGTCCGTCTAATCCCCTCCCCATGCGCATAGGCTGGTAGCGGAGGTGAACCGGATATGACGGACAGGCTTCTGGCGGTGGCCATGGTCGCAGCGGCGCTTGGCGTGAGCTATCCCCTGTGCATGCGCGCATCGCCCCGGCGCGGGGTGATGCGGGTGGTGGAACGGATGTGCGCGGGCATCATCCTGTGCTACCTGTGCTGGCTGGGGCTTGCCCCGCTGGGACTGCATTTTCCGCAGGGCCCGCTGGCCGCGGTCAGCGCGGGCTACCTGGGGCTTCCGGGGCTGGCGCTGGCGGCGTTTGTCTCCTGGCTGCCTTAAAGGTCGAAAACCTCCGTGCCCTCCAGGGCGGCAGCGATCAGCGCCTCGGAATTGAGCCTGCTCTCGCCGTCGAGGATGATGTCCAGCTTGGGCTTGGTGGCGGGATGGCGCGGGGTGAAGACCGTGCAGCAGTCCTCATAGGGCAGGGATGAGGTTTCATACGTGCCGATCTTCTGCGCGATTTCGATGATCTCGGATTTATCAAATCCGATGAGCGGCCGGAACACCGGCATATCCGCCACGGCGTCCGTGGAGCCGAGGGCATGCATGGTCTGGCTGGCCACCTGCCCGATGCTCTCCCCCGTGATGAGCGCCTGGGAATGTTCCTTCCTGGCGATGGCGTTGGCGATGCGCATCATGTAGCGGCGCATGATGATGGTGGTGTAATCCTCGTGGCACTTTTCGTGAATCTGCATCTGGATGTCGGTAAACGGCACCACATGCACACGCACGCCGCACAGGCTTTCGCTGAGGATGCGCGCCAGCTCCAGCACCTTTTCACGGGCGCGCTCGCTGGTATAGGGAAAAGAATAGAAATGCACCGCGTCCACGCGCACGCCGCGCTTGGCGATCATCCAGCCCGCCACGGGGCTGTCGATGCCGCCGGAGAGCAGCAGTGTGGCCTTGCCGTTGGACCCCACCGGCATGCCGCCCACGGCGGGGATGGGATGGGTATAGAGATAGGCCAGGTCGCGGATTTCCACCGAAAGCACGACATCGGGGTTTTTCACGTCCACCTTGAGTCCCGGCAGGTGCTCCAGCAGGTACGCGCCCATCTCCACGTTGATGGTGGGCGAATCCATGGGATAGCGCTTGTCGCTGCGGCGGGCGTTGACCTTGAAGGTGCCCTGGTATCCTTCCATCAGCTTTGCGGCCTGGGCGCAGAGGGCTTCGAAGCTATCCTTTTCCATCTCGATGGCGCGGCACACGCTGTGCACGCCGAACACCTTGGTCACGCGGCGGATGGTTTCATCCATATCGGCCGCATCGCTGACGTAGATGCGGCCGTCGCTGAGCCACACATGGCCGCCGACCGCCTTGACCGCGTCGCGCACGCGGTCCACCAGCATGCGTAAAAAAGTGGGGCGGTTGAGCCCCTTGAGAAAAATTTCGCCATAGCGAACCTGCAAAACCTCACGCACGGTGGTTTCTTCCTCCTTTGGCGTCAGCGGCGCGTAAACCGGCGCAGCTGGCCGACCCTTTCGATGATCTTTTCAGCCGTGTAGCGCATTTCCTCCCCGGTATTGAAGGGGCACAGGCTGATGCGGATGGCGCTGTCCATCACCTGCGGCGGCAAGTGCATGGCCGTGAGCACCGGGGAGCGCCGGCCCTTCTTGGATGAGCAGGCCGAGCCGGTCCCCACGCAGATGCCGTCCGCCTCCAGCGCGTGCAGGAGCGTTTCCGCCCTCACCGGAGGAAAGGCCACGTTGAGGATATGCCCCGCGCTCATGGGGTCGTCCACGGGAAGGCCCGCAACCGTCGTTTCCGGGAGCGCCTCCATCAAGAGCGAGAGAAGCAGCTTTTTAAGGCTGCGCATGCACTCCATGGCATTGGACGGATAGCTCTGCACCGCGGCCACCATGCCGGCTATGCCGCTGGTGTTCTCCGTGCCGCTGCGCAGGCCGCCCTGCTGGCCGCCCCCGGCCACGATGGGCCTGATGCGCGCGCCATCCGCCAGCACCAGCGCGCCCACGCCCTTGGGACCGTGAATCTTGTGCGCGCTGAGGGCATAGGAATCGACTGTGGTTTCCTTGAACGAAAACGGCACGCGGAGATACCCCTGCACCCCATCGACGTGGATGGCGGCCTGCGGGGCAAGGCGGTCACGCAGCTCGCAGATTGCCTTCACCGGCATGATGACACCGGTTTCGTTGCATACCTGCATCACGCAAATCAGCGCCGTCTGCGGTCCCAACATACCTTCCAGTGCGGCCAGGTCCACCGAGCCGCCGGGAAGGAGCGGGATTTCCCGCGCAGCCACGCCATAGCGCGCCTGAGCCTCCAGACAGGCATTTTTCACCGCCTCGTGCTCGGCAGCGGTATAGAGCACCTCGCCCGGATGATGCATGGCGGACAGGCGGCCCCAGATGGCCAGGTTATCGCTCTCGGTGCCGCCGGAGGTGAAGATCACGTTTTTTTCCTGCGCATTCAGCGTGGCGGCAATAGTTCGGCGCGCGTCCGCCAGCGCGTGTTCGGCCCGCATGGCGGGCGCGTAGAGTGCAGAAGGGTTATGAAACGCTTCCGTCATGCTTCGCGCCACGGCCTCCACGGCCTGAGCGCAGGGGCGGGTGGTCGCGCTGTTGTCCAGATACACCTGCATGCTCATTCCTGATACGCCCCGTGCGGAAGATATTTGCGGATCATCTCCACCAGCTCGGCAGAGGGTTCCAGAATGATGACGGTCTTTTGGTTTTCCTTCTGATAATAGAAATAGTACAGCTTTGCGCCGCGGTTCAAAAACCAGTTGCGGCGCGTTAGGCCGGGCATGTTGATGAGCTTGCGGAAGGCGTTGGAGTCCACCGGACCAAACGCCTCCACGTTCTTGACACGCATGGTGCCGAGCGTTTTGCGCTTCTGGTTGTTGAACACCTGGGCAAAATCCAGATCGCCGTTGGTGAAGGTATACTCATACTCGGTGCGCAGGCGGTCGCGGCGCAAAAACAGCAGTACCGCCACGCCCGCCGTCACCAGCGCTTCGATCAGGCCGTAAATGCTGAACTGCATAAACAGCATCTGAATGCACATCAGGGCCCACAGAGCCGTGAGCACCATAACGATATTGGACAGGATGTAAAGCGTGTTTTCCACGCCGCGGTTATGCTTGACGACAACCTCTTCCATAAAATGATCCATGCCAAACAACTCCTTCCGCGATCAGACCTGACCGCTCAAAGCCAAAATATAGATTCCTGCCACCGCCAGACCCACCAGCGCGCCGCCGGCCACCTCAATGGGCTTGTGACCCACAAGCTCCTTCAGCTCCGCATCCGAGATGGGCTTGCCGTTGATGAGCACGTCCCGCAAAATCTGATTGATCACCGTGGCCTGACGTCCCGTTTCGCGCCGGACGCCGGTTGCATCGTACATGACGATCAGGGCCACCACCACCGCAACGGCAAACACCCCGGATGCGTACCCGTTGATGGCCCCTACCATGATGGCGGCTGAAACCACCATCGCCGTATGCGAGCTGGGCATCCCGCCGGAACCGTGGAAGCGGCTCAGATCCCATTCATGCTCCACCAGATAGTGAATGGGAATCTTCAACCCCTGCGCCACAAACCAGCCGATCAGCGCTGCGATGAGCACATGGTTGAAAAACACTTCCCAGATTGCGTGCACCCGTTTCCTCTCCTCTTCCGAAAGCTTTTATCATGATACAACATTCAGGCCTTGCGCACAAGGGTTTTTCGCGCCAGTTCACACAGATACGCACCCCGTTCGCCAAAGGATGAAAGCGCCTGAACGGCCTGTTCCACAGCCTCCGCGGCATCCCGGCGGGACCTTTCCACGCCGAAGGCGGCGGGCCAGGTCTGCTTGCCGCGCTGCGCGTCCATGCCGGTTTCCTTGCCCATAAGCTGCACGTCGCCCTCCAGATCCAGCAGGTCGTCCACGATCTGGAAGGCCAGCCCTATGCCTCGGCCATAGGCCCGGCCGGCATCCAGCTGCGCCTCCGTGGCCCCGGCCAGCGTCAGCCCCGCCACCACCGGCGCGGTCAGCAGGTCCGCAGTCTTGTGCAGGTGGATGTACCGCACACTCTCCGCCGTGGGTGTATGGCCCTCCAGCGTCACGTCGGCGGTCTGCCCGGCGATCATGCCGCACACGCCTGCGCACCGCGCGATCTCTCCCGCCGCCCGGAGCGCCCGCTGCGGACGCTCGGCCGCAATGGGCGCGGAAAGCATGGTCTCATAGGCCAGGTTCAAAAGCCCGTCCCCCGCCAGAATCGCCACAGCCTCACCAAATACGCGGTGATTGGTGGGCTTGCCCCGGCGCAGGGTGTCATCATCCATCGCCGGCAAATCGTCATGGATGAGCGAATAGGTATGAATCATCTCCATGGCGCAGGCAAAGGGCAGCGCGCGCTCCCAGTCGTCGCTTACCAGATGGTAGGCGGCCAGCAGCAGCACGGGCCGAAGCCGCTTGCCCGGCAACAGCAGGCTGTAGCGCATGGCGCTGCGCAGCGGCTGCGGGGGCATGTCCGCTTCCCATCCGCCCTCCTGCGGCTGCGTCACGGGCTCCTCGCCCTGCTGCCCGAGCAGCGGAAACGCTGCAAGCGCCTGCTCCACCGCCTCGCGGTATGCGTCCATGACGATCCTCCCTTTCATTCTTCTTTCAGCGCGTCCAGCAGGCTCCCCTGCTCCGCCATCTCCGTTGGCGTCAGCTTGGGCGCGCCGCCCTGGCCGGCGGTGATCTCCTGCATGCGCCCTTTGGCCGCCTCGAGCATCTTTTCCAGCTCAGTCGCCAGCTTCACGCCTTCCTCGTAGCGCTTGAGCAGCTCCTCCAGCGGCAGTTCCCCGGCCTCCAGCTGCGCCGCAAGCGCCTCCAGCCGGCTCAGGCCGTCCTCAAAGCTGAGCGTCTTTTTCTTTCCCGCCATCGGCAGCCCATCCTTTCTCCACATGCGTGACCTGCGCGCCTGCGCGCCCGTTCGCCATCACGATTTCAAGCGTGTCGCCGGGACTGAGCATGTCCACGCTGCGCACCGCCCTTCCGCCCGAAAGCGCCACGGCGTATCCCCTGCGCATGGTTTCCACAGGACCTGCCGCGCTCAGCCGGATAGCTGCCTGCTTCAGCGCATATTCTCGCTCCGCCAGCGTGCGGCGCAAAGCCGCTTCCATCGCGGCCACCGCGGCGGCCAGCCTTGCGGCCGCCCGTTCCCGCGCGCCTGCAGGGGACTGCGCTTCCAGGCGCTTCTGCGCCGATGCCAGGCGCAGTCCCTTTTGCGCAAGCTGGTGGGCAAAGGCTGCGTTCATCCGCCTCAGGAGCGACTGCTCCGTCTCCAGCAGCGCCGTGCGTTCGGGCACGGCAAGCTCGGCGGCGGCCGACGGGGTAGGCGCGCGCACATCCGCGACAAAATCGGCAATCGTCACATCGGTTTCGTGCCCTACGGCGCTGACCACAGGCGTGCGGCATCGCGCGATGGCGCGCGCCACCACCTCTTCGTTGAAGGCCCACAGGTCCTCCATGCTGCCGCCGCCGCGCCCCACGATGATGACCTCCGCGCCTTCAAACCCGTCCAGCAGGCGGATGGCCGCCGCGATTTCCGCCGCGGCCCCCTCGCCCTGCACCCTGACGGGGCAGAGGTAGAGCGGCATACCCGGATAGCGCCGCCAGCTCACACGGGCGATATCATGCACCACGGCGCCCGTCCGGCTGGTCACAATGCCCACACCGCGCGGAAGCAGGGGCAGGGGTTTTTTCAGCGCCGGATCAAACAGGCCTTCAGCGGCCAGCTTCTGCTTGAGCGCCTCAAAGCGCAGGTACAGTTCGCCCAGGCCGTCGGGTTCCATGGCGTCAGCGTAAAACTGATACGATCCGGTACGGGCGTACAGGCCCACACTGCCAAACAGCCGAACGCGCTGCCCGTTTTCCGGGCGGAAGCGCACCCCCATGGCTACCTGACGAAACATGGCGCAGTTGATCGCCGCCTCCTCGTCCTTGAGGGTAAAGTACCAGTGGCCGGAGGTATGGCGCTTGAAATTGCTCAGCTCGCCCGTCAGGCACAGGCCGTGAAGCATGGGGTCGGACGCCAGCGAGCGGCGCACGTATTCGTTGAGCTGCGATACGGTGAGCGTCAGCCCTTTCACAGCGCGGCCGCCGCCTTTTCCGCCGCCGCCACGGTGTTGTCCATCAGCATGGCAATGGTCATCTTGCCCACGCCGCCGGGCACCGGGGTAATATAGGAAGCCTTCTGCGATACAGGTTCAAAATCCACGTCGCCGCAGAGCTTGCCATCCACGCGGTTGATGCCCACGTCCACCACCACGGCGCCCTCCTTGACCATATCCGCGGTGATAAAGCGGGGCTTGCCGATGGCGGCCACCAGAATGTCGGCACGGCGGGTATGCGCGGCCAGGTCCACCGTGCGACTGTGACAGATGGTGACGGTGGCGTTTTCCTGGAGCAGCAGCAGCGCCATGGGTTTGCCGACGATGTTGCTGCGGCCCACGACCACCGCTTCCTTGCCGCTGATGGGAATGCCCGCGCGCTTGAGCATATGCAGCGCGCCCTTGGGCGTGCAGGCCACCACGCAGTCCAGCCCGCGCGACAGACGGCCCGCGTTGATGTCATGGAAGCCGTCCACGTCCTTTTCCGGCAGAATGAGCGAAAGCGCCCGGTCGCCGTCCAGATGGCGTGGCAGGGGCAGCTGGACCAGTATGCCGTTGACGGACGGGTCCGCATTGGCTTCATGGATGGCCGCTTCCAGCGTTTCCTGGGTGGTATCGGCCGGCATGCGCAGCGTGCGCGAGCGAATGCCCAGACGCGCGCAGGCCTTTTCCTTGTTGCTGACATAGGTCTGGCTGGCGGGATCATCGCCCACCAGTATAACCGTAAGCCCGGGCGTATAGCCCTTCTGCGCCAGCGCCTCCACGCGCTTTTTCAGTTCTTCCTCCAATTCGGCAGCCATCACCTTGCCGTCCAAAAGCTGTGCCGACATATCAGATCGCCTCCCTGCTTTATAAATGTTCTTCCAGATAGCGCCGCATGCCGATGCTTGCTACGCCCGCGGCATTGTCGGCGCTGTACTGTGCCTGTCCATAGAGCACCCGCACGGGTGAGCGCAGGCGGTCCAGCCTGTCCCCCACCAGCCGACGAAGCAGCGCCGAGGACGCCACGCCGCCCACCACCAGCGCCTGCCTTGCGCCCTTTCGCCTGCATGCGCCATCCAAAAGGCGCGCCACCGTGCGGGCGAGGACGTCGTATACCTCGGCGGCGATGCGCTCGCGGGATAGTTCACCCGAGCGAATCAGGCGCTGCGCCTGTGTTTCCACGCCGGAGAGGTGGCAGGAAAGCCCGTCGCGCGACACGCTGGCAGGCAGCAGGGCCGCTGTTTTTTCCGGACAGGCCACCGCCAGCCGCTCCAAGGCCGGTCCCGCCGGGAAGGGCAGCCCCAGGGCCACGCCCACGCGGTCCACCAGCTGGCCCGCGTGCAGGTCCTCGCTTCCGCCCAAAAGGGTAAGCGAACCACCGCGGCAGTCCAGCAGCTCGGTGGTGCCGCCGCTCAGATGCAGCGCCACAAACGGCCCTTCCGGTACGGCATTGCCGATCAGCCCGGCTGCGATATGCCCCTGCTGATGCGAGGTTTCATACAGCGGCACGCCCAGAACGGAGGCCAGCACAGAGGCATGGCCCAGCCCCACGGTGAACACCGGCATGTAGCTGTCCTCGCCGTCGCGCGGGCGCGCGGAGGCGCACACTGCCACAATCTGTGCGCCATTGAGCCTGCGGCCCAGCGCCTCCATCACCTGCGGCATTTGCCGCACATGCGCAAAAACGGCCTCGCTCTGGCGAAGGCCGCGCTGTCCCTCCCGGACAGGGAGAAGCATGCGTTCGGCGGCCACCACCGCGCCATGCTCGTCCACCGCCGCCGCGGAGGTGGTATAGCAGCTGGTATCAAAACCCAGGGTCACGCGCATAAGCCCGCTCCTTTCCCCCACGCGGGCGCTATGCCTTGGGCTCCTGTTTGTCGCGCACCATTGCGCCCAGCACGCCGTTGATGTAGCGGCCGCTCTTGGGCTCGCTGTAGCGGTTGGCCATCTCCATGGCCTCGCTGACCGCCACGTTGTCGGGCACATCCGAACGATGGTACAATTCATACGCCGCCAGGCGCAGAATGCTCAGGTCCACATGCGGCACGCGGCTGAGCGCCCATGCGCCGGTGCTGTGCTTTTCAATGCTGTCGTCCAGCTCGGTCTGATGCTCCTCCACGCCGGTGAGCACATCGCTGATGTACTGCCGCTCATCCTTGCTGGGCCTGAGCCGTGCGCTGCCCTCCGGCTGCGCCATGGAAAGCTGCTCGTAAACCAGATCGAGCGATTCGTCATCGGCCTCCCCGCCGGACAGACGTTCATACAGAAGCTGCATGGCAGCCTGCCTGGCAATCGAACGCGCCATGGTTTTCAACACTCCCCGTTGTTCCGTATCGTTTGTATTTCCTCTCATTCGCCCTTGGGCGGAAAAAGGCGGTTGATCCAGCCCTTGATGATCTCCGTCTTGTTGCGGTACGCGCCTACAAAATACCCCGCCGCAAAGAACAGCGCCACAAACAGCGCACGCCAGAAACCAAGCAGCAGCAGCGCCAGCGCGATCATCACGCCCACCAGGCCGCAGACCAGTCCGCACAGCGGCGTTCCCACGCGGAACGCGCTCTTTTTTTCTCCGGTTTCCATTATGCATTCTCCTCCCCTTCAACGCTTTCCACGGCTGCTGTATCCCGCCGCGCAGGCGTATCCGGCGCGGATTCGTCCTCCTCAGGGTTTTCGGCCGGTGTCTCCGGTTCCTGCTCCACCGCCTCTTCCAGGCTGCTTTCCGGTGTCTCCCCGGCGGAAACGGCATAGCTGGCCGCATCTTCCACATGCCGGAAAATCGGCTCATCGACGCTGTCCGCCGGCGGCGCCGGGGAATCGGGCGCGCCGGAGGCCGGCTGCGCATCCGTTTCGAACGCAGCGTGCCCGTCGGTTTCCACCATCACGCGGACCTTGTGCACATCCACGCCGCTGCAGGAGGTGATGTATTGCTTGATCTGCTTTTGCAGCGCATTGACCGTCAGGGGAATGTTGACCCCGCTGAGCAGCGTAATCTTGATGTCCACGACGATCCCCTCGCGGGCATGCTGGATTCGCGTGGCATTGACCTTCAGCTCCTGATGCGAGGCCACGCATTTTTGCACCATGCTTTCCAGCGCGTTCATGGAGATGCTCATGTCCCCGTATTCCGAATGCTGGATGATGAATCCCTTTTCATGCCGGCGGCGGAACAGGAGCACGATGCCATGCACGCCCAGCGCTATCAGCAGCAGGGCGACGACGATCACCACCGCGCGCTGCCACCACACGGAAAAGGTGTTCACCCAAGGCGCGCCCAAAAGGGACGTGCCAAGGCCAATATCCAGAAGGCAAAGCCCGGCCGCCGTGATCAGCGCGCCGGAAATCGCCGATAAAATCCTGTCCCATACGGTCATTTTCATCTGATCCACCCTCCCTTCCATCACAACGACGCGCAAAAGCAATGCCTGCCCCGGCTCAGCCTGTGCCGAGCAGAGGGCAGGTATTGCCTGCGATTATTCTTCCGTGGGCTGCTCCGTCTCGATCTCCTCCACGGGATCGGAGTCGTGCATTTCAGCCGGGGTGGGTTCGCCCTCAAACTCCACATGGACCGGCTCCAGCGGTTTTTCCGGCTCAGCCGGCTTTTCCGGCTTCGCCTCGCTGTCCTCAATGCCCTTGAGCGACTTGAGGCCCTCCAGCGTTTCCTTTTGCTCCTTTTCAAAGCTGACGCCCTGCACATGCACGTCCACGCGCACCACGTGCAGCCCGGTCATGGATTCGATGGCCTTGCGCACGTTTTCCTGCACGTTGGAGGCGGCGGTCTGAATGGGGGTGCCGTATTCGATGATCAGGTAGATATCGACGGCCGCTTCCTCGGTACCCAGCTCCACCTTTATGCCCTTGGTAATGTTTTTGTTGCGGCCAAACACATCGGTGATGCCGCCGCCGGAGCACATGCCGGCAACTCCTTCGACCTCGTTGGCAGCCACGCCCGCAATGATGGCGATGACTTCATTGGCATATGTGATCGTTCCCGTGGAATCATTATCCTGATCCAGGGTCAAAGGCAGATTATCCTTTTTGGTGGCCATATTCCACACCTCCTATGGATTGGGCCCGCACGGCCCCTCAGCCCGATTCATCTTATAGTATAACAGATAAGGCGGGGCTTGACAATCGAAGCGCGGTATTTTGTTATTCCACGCAGCGAATCTTCAGCTGCTCCAGCTGCTCGGGCTGCACGGCGGAGGGCGTGTCCATCATGGGGCAGGCGCCGTTTTGAATCTTGGGGAAGGCCAGCACATCGCGCAGGCTTTCCGCGCCGCTGAGGATCATGACCATGCGGTCGATGCCGAAGGCGAAACCACCGTGCGGCGGCGTGCCGTACTGGAAAGCGCCCAGCAGGAAGCCGAACTGCTCCCACGCCTGTTCCTTGGTAAAGCCCAGCAGGCTGAACATCTTCTCCTGCACGTCGCTCTGGTGGATACGGATGGAACCGCTGCCCATCTCCACGCCGTTCATGACCAGGTCGTAGGCCTTGGCACGCACCGCGCCGGGATCGGTATCCATGAGGGGAATGTCCTCCTCCATCACGTTGGTGAAGGGATGATGCATGGCCAGGAAGCGGTTTTCCTCATCGCTCCACTCGAGCAGGGGGAACTCCGTCACCCACAGCAGGTCATAGCGCTTGTTGTCAATCAGGTTCAGCTGCTTGCCCAGGCGCAGGCGCAGCTGGCCCATGGCGGTCAGCGCCACGTACTTCTTGTCGGCAATGACGAATACCGCGTCGCCGGGCTTGGCGGAAACAGCGTCTAGCAGGCGCTGCATGCTGTCGCCCTGCATGGCCTTGGCAAAGCTGGAACGCAGGGTTCCGTCCTCGTTCACCACGGCCCAGGCAAGTCCCCTGACGTGATAGGTCTTGACAAATTCGCCCAGCGCATCCAGCTCCTTGCGGCTCATATGGCCCGCGTCCTGGGCGCAGATGGCGCATACGGTGTTGCCCGCGGCCAGCGCCTCCTCAAAGACCTTGAAGCCGCAGCCCGCGACCACCTCGCCCACATCCTGAATTTCCATGCCGAAGCGGGTATCGGGCTTGTCGCTGCCGTAGCGCGCCATGGCGTCGCGCCAGGTGATGCGCCTGAGAGGCAGGGTCAGTTCGATGTTGAGCAGCGTTTTGAACACATGCGCATAAGCGCCCTCGACCACGGTCTGGATATCCTCCGGGTCGATGAAGCTCATTTCCATGTCAAACTGGGTAAACTCAGGCTGACGGTCCGCGCGGCCGTCCTCGTCACGGAAGCAGCGGGCCACCTGGTAATACTTGTCCAGCCCGGCCAGCATCAGAAGCTGCTTGTAGATCTGCGGGCTCTGCGGCAGCGCATAGAAGGTGCCGGGCTTGACGCGGGCGGGCACCAGGTAGTCGCGCGCGCCTTCGGGGGTGGACTTGCTCAAAATGGGCGTTTCCACCTCGATGAAGCCCTGCTCGTCCATATAGTCGCGCAGCAGCTTGATCACCTTGTGCCTGAAGAGCAGCATGTTTTGCATGCTGGGGCGGCGCAGGTCCAGATAGCGGTATTTCAGGCGCAGGCTCTCCTGCTCCTTGGTATCGTCCTCAATATAGATGGGAGGCGTCTTGCTGGGGTTGAGGATGATGGCTGACTCCGCCACGACCTCTACCTCGCCGGTCTTGAGCTTCTTGTTCACGGCTTCGGGCGCACGCATCCGCGCCTGGCCATGCACCTCGATCACATATTCGCTGCGCAGGGATTCGGCCAGTTCCAGCAGTTCCTTGGAAATATCGTTGCCGTCGAACACCACCTGCACGATGCCGGTGCGGTCGCGCAGCCAGACGAACACGATGCCGCCCAGGTTGCGCGCGCGTTGCACCCAGCCCTTGAGAATCACGGATTGCCCCGCCGCCTCGGCAGTTACCTCACCGCACATATGGGTGCGATTGTTCATGGAACCTTCCTCCTTTGAATCAGCCCGCCGCCCGCTTGGGGACGTCCGGCCTCTACGGTCGCTCGTTTACAGGCGCTCCCTGAGCGCTTCGGCCGCCGTCTCCAGCGGTACTTCCCATTCCTCGCGCGTGGACATGTCGCGCAGCTTGACCACGCCGCGCCCGACTTCGTCATCGCCCAGCACGGCCACATATTTCGCGCCCAGCTTGTCGGCGTATTTGAACTGCGCCTTGAGACTGCGTGCCTGATGGTCCATGTCGGCGCGCAGGCCCGCCTCGCGGAAGCGCCGCACCAGCGAAAACGCCTGCAAGGACAGCTGGCGCCCCAGACAGGCAACAAAGACCTGCGGTGTTTCATCGTCGATCTGAAGGCGGCATTCTCCCTCGTCCAGCGCATCCAGCAGCATGAGCACCCGCTCAATGCCCATGCCGAAGCCCACTGCGGGGATGGCCGGTCCGCCCAGCTCCTGCACCAGCCCGTCATACCGACCGCCTCCGCAGACGGTGAGCTCGCCATTGGGCGTGGCGGTGATGACCTCAAAAACGGTCTTGGTATAATAGTCCAGGCCACGGACGATACGGGGGTCCACCGAATAGCGGATGCCCGCCTCGTCCAGATATTTCTTGAGCAGCTCAAAGTGCGCGCGGCACTCGTCACACAGGTGGTCCAGCATCACGGGGGCATCGGCCAGCGCCCGCTTGCAGCCTTCCTCCTTGCAGTCCAGCGTGCGCATGGGGTTGATTTCCATGCGCTCCTGGCAGGTGCGGCACAGGCTGTCCCTGCGCTGCGCGAGGTATTCGCGGAACGCCTTCTGGTAGGCGGGGCGGCAGTTGGGGCAGCCGATGGAGTTGATGCGCACGGACAGGTTTTTCAGCCCGAAATCGGACAGAAGCCTGACCACCAGCCAGATCAGCTCCGCATCCGCGGAGGGTTCGGCCGCGCCAAAGCACTCCATGCCGAACTGGTGATGCTCGCGCAGCCGGCCGGACTGCGGCGCCTCATAGCGGAAATGCGGCGCGTTGACATAGTACATCTTCAGGGGAAGCGCCTGCGCGTACAGGCCGCTTTCCAAAAAGGCACGCACGGTGCCGGCGGTGCTTTCGGGCTTGAGGGTCACGCTGCGGTCGCCCTTGTCCAGAAAGGTGTACATCTCCTTGCGGACCACATCGCTGCTTTCGCCCGCAGAACGCGCGAAAAGCTCCGTATGCTCCAATACGGGCGTGCGGATTTCCCGGTATCCGGCCGTCAGGGCCGCCTTGCGCATCTCCCGCTCCAGGGCGCGCCAGCGCGCGCTTTCGGCGGGAAGCACGTCCTTCATTCCCTTGAGTACCTTCAGCATGTGCTTCACCTCGTCAAATCGCCTGCGGAAAAGGCCGCAGATAGTTGAATTATACACGCGCCGTGCTTTGATTGTCAAGGATTGGGGCGTCTGGAAAAGCGCAAGCCGCTTGCCGGCCGAAATCCCTCCACGGACAGAAAAACGCCCGGCATCATTTCCCTGACGAGAAACGACACCGGGCATTCTTTCGGTGGAGCGGGTGATGGGAATCGAACCCACGTAACCAGCTTGGAAGGCTGGGGCTCTACCATTGAGCTACACCCGCCCAAAGATGGCTTGAACATTCGACCCCTCAGAAAAAGTGGAGCGGTAGACGAGATTCGAACTCGCGACATCCACCTTGGCAAGGTGGCACTCTACCACTGAGCTACTACCGCACGTTCCACTTGAAATGGTGCGGGCGAAGGGACTTGAACCCATACGCCACAGGGGCACCAGATCCTAAGTCTGGCGCGTCTGCCATTCCGCCACGCCCGCAAAGGACATGTCCTCCTTCTTCAGGGAGCAGGGACGGGCGACCCGCCGAAGGCTCGAACTCCGGACGCCTTGGTAACGGATTCCCTTCCGGCGACACATCCGGGATGTCCAAACCACGTTGCCTATCATAGCATGGGCCGGGGCGCTTGTCAAGAGGAAATTTACCAGAGGAAAGAAAACCTTTACCAGGGGAAAGAAAACCTCCATATCTCCTGTATTTTTAAAGAAAGAAAAAAGGAAAAGCGGTCGTTGGGGGTGCGTACATCCGCCCTCCAGCCATCAGTCCACGCGAAAATGCGCCGGCTACGGCTGGCCAGCTGTCGATCCCTCATCCTGGTCCGCCTTCCCTGTCTGGCACCGCATTGCAAAAGCCTGGCGCGGGACGCTGTTACGCTTGCATTAGCGCGTTCCACGGCGCACATCCAATCGCAATTGTTCCACCTGCAAGATATCGACGGCATCGTAGTCCGGCATGGCTACGCAACCGCCGGCGCGTTGCCCTTTCGGCCATGCGCCGGCTTGCTGAAAGTCGGACGACAATATGATTCCTGCTGCACAATCCGAATCGGATGATGCTGGCTGATCTGGTGTGCAGCAGGCCTGGATGGCAACTGCATGATTGTCCGTGTAGAGACTTCCTCCTTGAATTTTCTGATCCTTTTTCAGAATACCTTTTACAATTCCCATGGGTGCCTTGAAACCGATGCCTGCCATGTTCTTTCCGGCTCCGCTTGCTTTTAACGCTGGAAAATGCTATAATCGTAATGTCGTTATCCCTTTTAGTTTGTCGGGAGGGATCTTATGGTACTGGACAAAACACCCGCATACGTGCGTGTGTATAATACGTTACGGAGCCGGATTCTGGACGGTGATTACGCGCTGGGTGACCTGCTGCCACCGGAGCCGGAGTTGGAAAAACAGTTTCTCGTCAGCCGCACAACGGTAAGAAAAGCCGTGGAGCTGCTCTCGCGCGAAGGGCTGGTAGAAGCCAAACAGGGGCGCGGCACAAGGGTGCTGGACTATCACACCACGCAGAACATCAATGTGGTATCCTCCCTTTCTGAAACGCTGGAGCGCAAGGGCTGCAAAGTCTATTGCAAAAACATGTACATTGATACCGTCCCTGCCTCTGCACGTGTGGCCAATGAGCTGCACATTCAGGCAGGCGATCCGGTTATCCTCATCCAGCGTCTGCAGATTGCCGATGATCTGCCCATCGCCATCTTCAAAAATTACCTGATTCCGGACCTTGTCCCCGGCATTCAGAGCTATGCCGGAAAATTTTCACGCCTGTACGACTTTCTGGAGGAGCAATACGGCCTGCTGATCGACGGCGCGCGCGATCGCATCTCCGCCCGTTCGGCGACCTTTGAAGAAGCCTCCATGCTCGACGTGCCGGTGGGGACGGCGCTGATCTATCTGGTGCGCGTATGCTACAGCGGCGGGCGTATCGTCGGTTCGGACCATTGCCGCATACTGGGCAGCCGGTATGAGTTCGAAGTGCAGATGACAGGCCGCCGCCCCAAATCCTAATAACATAATGATCTTTTGGTCCTCTCTAAACAGCAGGGCCTTTTTTTATGTATTTATAAGGATAAAACGGATAAAAAACAACCTAAAAAGAAATTTTCCAGACCCATT
>CHCFC05602__coassemble_459_pt1 | contig 20115 bp, 17 predicted proteins | sample CHCFC05602__metabat2_high_PE_021 | metagenome-assembled genome bin CHCFC05602
CTTCCATGGATTTCCTATACAGCGCTTGTGAATCCCACCCCCATTCCGGCAGACAGCAATCCCCGAATCACTTGGGGAAAATACTTTTTGCAGGATGGCAAAGTTCTGCTTCCTGTATCCGTACTGTGCCATCATGCTTTGGCTGACGGCTTGCACATTTCCAGATTTTATGAATTGCTGGACCGCCAGATCTCTGCAATCGTCAAATAACTTCCATTCTGCGCTAAAATGCCGTTTTGCCTGTATTCCCCCGTAAAGCACAGGATACCCCGATGGACCGGGCAGGACGGGCATCCTTCTTCCCGCACGTTTCAAAAAAATATTTCTTTTATGTTCATTTTTGCGGTTGACAAAGCGCCCGTGCGTGCTGTAAAGTATGTAAACGAGTGTGGGCCCGGCAGCGGGTTTTTCCCGCCGCCGGGCTTTGCATGCACATCAATACAAAGGAGCATGCACGAATGAACGGCCTCAAAAAACTGAACGATCTCCTGTTCCCGGGTGCAAAAACGTACGAGCGGGTGGGCGCGGGCAAGGCGGTGGCGCTGGGCTTCCAGCACGCTTTCGCCATGAGTTGTGCCACCATCCTCGTTCCTCTGCTGACGGGCCTTGACGTGGGCGTGGCCCTGCTGGCCGCCGGCCTTGGCACGCTGGTGTTCCACCTGTGCACAGGCGGTAAGAATCCCGTGTTCCTGGGTTCCTCCTTCGCCTTCATCGCGGCGCTGTGCGTGGTGCTCGATCCGGCAGGCGCGCCTAACTCCTTTGGCATGAACCGCGTGGAGCAGATCCAGGTGGCTATGTGGGGCGTGATGGGTGCGGGCGCCATCTACCTGGTGTTCGCTCTGCTCATCAAGCTCATCGGCATGAGGTTTATCGACCGGCTGTTCCCGCCTGTGGTGCGGGGCGTGGGTATTGCCATCATCGGCCTGAACCTGGCGTTCTCCGCCATCGATAATATTCAGAACAACAACGGCTTCGCCCTCTTCACCCCCGGCTACTACTGGAGCTGGGTGCTGGCGCTGCTCACCTGCCTGACGGCGGTGCTTCTCTCCAGCTACGGCAAGGGCATGTTCAAAATGGCCTCCATCGCCATCGCGCTGGGTACAGGCTATGTGGTCACATTGATCGTTACCGCTACGGGCATCGCCCCGGCCGGCCTGATGAACCTCAGCGCCATCGGCCAGCATGGCTGGATTGAGCTGCCGGATGTAGTCTTCCCCACGTTTGACTTTGCGGGCCGCGGCACACAGATTCTGCGCGCCATCGGCGTCATCAGCCCGGTGGCCATCGTGACCATGGTGGAGCATGTGGGCGATGTGTACGCCAACGGCGCCGTCGTGGGCCGTGACTTCACCAAGGACCCCGGCCTGCACCGCACCATGGCGGGTGACGGCCTGGCGACCATGGTGGCCGGTTTCATCGGCGGCCCTGCGAACACCACCTATTCCGAAAACACCGCCGTGCTGGCCGCGACCGGCAACTATAACCCTGTTACCCTTCGCATCGCCGCGGTGATCGCCATTGTGGTCTCCTTCTGCGGCAAGGCCATTGGCATCGTGGAAACCGTGCCCAACTGCGTGCTGGGCGGTGCCTGCATCGTGCTCTACGGCATGATCGCCTCGGTGGGCCTGCGCACGCTGGTGGAAAACCACGTGGACTTCACCAAGAACCGCAACCTGTGCATCGCCGCCGTGATGCTGGTGCTGGCCATGGGCGGCGCCACCATCGGCGGTCCGGATTTCAGCTTCAGCGGCATCGGCCTGGGCATCATCTCCGGCATCCTGCTCAACCTGATCATGCCGGAAGCCAGGGAGCCCAAGCCCGGCCTGGTGGCCCACAGCGTACCTGAAGAGGAAATCATCAAGGAAAAGTAAGGGATCAATCGTCTCACCGATTTGAGCGGCATGGCTTCGGCCATGCCGCCGTGTTATTGTTCCGATTTTTCCATAGGGTCTTGCAATTCAATTTTTATTCCGTTACACTGCCTTACGACAAAACGGCCGCTCTCAAAGCGGACCCGAAGCGGAGGCGGAAGGATGCAATATCTGACCTGGAAAGGCGATCATTTTCAAATGGGCGTGGAGCGGGGAACGCTTCTGAAACGCAATGGCGTAACCTTTCCCCTGCGTCTGGACCAATTTCAGCTGGAACATGGCAAGCGAAGCGAATCCATCCTCCGGCGTTTTTTTCCGGAGGTTTGCGCGGAAATCAGGGGTGTGAGCGAGGCAACCGGCACGGACTATGCCGCCCTGGCCTCCTGGCTGCTGTGCATGGGATGCTGCATGTACAATCTGAAGGACAATCTGCCCAGTGAAATCAGGGGCTGTACCGCCTTTGCACACAGCGTCGGCGAGCGGACCCTCTATGGCCGAAACAACGATCTGCCGCCCTATTTGAGGTCCGCGAGCAAAAGCGAGCTGTATCTTCCTGCCGGTGGCAACCGGTTTTGCGTGACCACCTCCTCGTTCATCAACGGAGAGGAAGGGCTGAACGAACACGGTCTGGCCGTCGCCATGACCTTTGTGTTCACAAATCCCAGGCAGCTTCGGCCGGGTCTGAATGCCTGTTTTGCGGTCAGGTATTTGCTTGAACGGGCCGTCAGCACAAGAAATGCTCTCGACTTGCTCATGGAGTTGCCCATCTCGGGCAACTGCAATCTGCTGCTGGCTGACGCGAGCGGAGACATGGCGGTCATCGAATGCACGCCTTGCGCCAAAAGGGTACGCCCTCCCGTTGCGCTGCCGGGAGGGCGAGTAGTGTGTGCCGTAAACCGTTTTCTGGATGAGACCGGCAAGTGCGGCGACGCCTCCGACGTCGGAGACTTTTATTCTGCCGAACGCTACAGAACCGTGATCCATCATTTTTCCACGCCGACGCGGGGCGACCCAACCGAGTCAGCCATGCGGCTGCTGAAAGGCGATGAGGGGTTCATGTGCCAATATGATGACCTTGCGGATTTCGAAACCGTCTGGAGCTCCGTTTTTGATTTGGACAGCCTGGCGGTCTGCCGTGCGGACGGCGATCCGCGAACCGCGCCTTTTGTGGCGGACAACCGGCTTCGCGCCATCGTCAACGGCGTTTGAGCGCGTGGCCGTCATGGGTACTTTTATGTTCTTCCATATCATTTTTGTGCTATACTGATAAGGAACGCAAGGAGGGAATGGCAATGAAAGTGGTTCTGATCAACGGCAGCCCCAACGAAAAGGGCTGCACCTATACGGCGCTGAAGGAAGCGGCGGATGAACTGCAGCGGCAGGGCGTGGAGGCGGAAATCGTGCACATCGGCAAAGCGCCGGTGCGCGGCTGTCTGGGCTGCGGCGGCTGCCGCAAGACGGGGCACTGCGTATTTGACGACGCCGTGAACACGCTGGCCGAAACGCTGATTCAGGCCGACGGCCTGGTCTTTGGCTCGCCGGTGTTTTATGCGGGCATCTCCGGTCAGCTCAAGTGCTTTATGGACCGGCTGTTTTACAGTCGGGGCGCACAGCTTTCCGGCAAGCCCGCCGCGGCGGTGGTCAGCGCGCGGCGCGGCGGATGCGTCAGCGCCTTTGACGACATCAACCGTTTTTTCACCATCAACCGCATGCCCGTGGTTTCCTCACAATACTGGAACCAGGTGCACGGCAACACGCCTGACGAGGTCCGAAAAGACGAAGAAGGCCTCCAGATTCTGCGCACACTGGCGCGCAATATGGCCTGGCTGCTCAAAAACCTGGAGGCTGGCCGTCAGGCGGGCGTGCCCGAGCCTGAGCGGGAAGCGCCGCTCCGCACCAATTTTATTCGATAAGCCCCGAGTCCGGGAAGCTTCCCGTCTCGATCAGCTGGCGCAAAACGGGCAGTTCCTTCTCGCAAAGGCGGATGCCCGGCCTGCGCAGGGCGGGATTGGCATGCCGCATCAAAAACGGATAGCCCACGCTGTCCAGCATGGTTTCATCGTTGAAGTTGTCGCCAAAGGCGGCAGCTTCTTCTTTTGCAATGCCCGTGCGCTCCATGAGCATGCGCATGCCCATGCCCTTGTTGGCGGCGGTAAAATCAAACCAGTCGCGGCCGGATACCGTGGCGGTCAGTCTGCCGCTCCATTTTTGCAAAAGTGCCGGAGCAATCCGCTCCAGTCCCTCGTCGATCTGGCCCGAAATCTTGAGCATGGGTTCGGCCACGTCCTCCGGCCGGTCGATGATGGTGACGGTGTTGCGCAGGCGATAGACGATATCGTCCGTATAGCGGCGGTTTTGATCCAGCATATAGGTGGTGTGGCGGCCGCTGATCAAAAGGTTCATCCCCGCGGCTTCGATGTCTTCGATGATCTCGCGCGCCGTTTCCTCCGGGATGGGAATGGCGCCGATCACCTCTCCCCCGTAAAAGCACAGGGCGCCGTTTTCGCAGATAAAGGCCATATGGTGCGCCACCGGCCTGAACAGGCGGCGCAGGTTGCCATACTGCCTTCCGCTGCACGCGGCAAACAGCATCCCCCTGCGCGTCAGCTCTTCCACGGCTTCATACGTCCCGTCCGCCAGCGTGCCATCCGGCTCCAACAGGGTCCCGTCCAGGTCCGTAGCAATCAAGCGGATCATGCCCTGTCCTCCTATGTACATGCTGGCGGTATGATAGCACAATTTATCAGGTGCGTCAATTTGAGGTCGGTCAAAAATCTGCTTGACAGAAAACGCCATATGATGTATCATACGTATGAACAATCGTTCATTTGTTCATGAGAGGAGTGGGAAGATGCCTGGTGAACCCGAACAGCTGGCATGCGATTTTATGTACGTGCATGACGAAATCGTCAAAAAGGTGCGCAAGGAAATGCCCGGCGAGGACGTGCTCTTTGATTTGAGCGAACTGTTCAAGGTCTTTGGCGATTCCACCCGCATCCGCATTCTCTACTGCCTGTTTGCCAGCGAGATGTGCGTGTGCGACATCGCCACACTGCTGAACATGACGCAGAGCGCCATCTCGCATCAGCTCAGCGTGCTGAAAAAGAACAAGCTGATCAAAAGCCGCCGCGACGGCAAGACCATCTTTTATTCTCTGGCCGACAGCCACGTCCGCGCCATCCTGGACCAGGGCGTGGAGCATGTGACGGAATAAGGAGGCAATTTTCATGAAAAAGGTTTTCAAGCTGCGGGACCTGGACTGTGCCAACTGCGCCGCGAAGATGGAGGCGGCCATTCAAAAAATCCATGGTGTCGAACATGCGTCGGTCAATTTCATGACGCAGAAGCTGACGATTGAGGCGTCGGAATCAGACTTTGAACAGGTGTTGTCGGAAGCTGAAAAAGCCATGCGCCGGGTGGAGCCCGGCTGTGTGCTGGTAAAGTAAAACCGCAGGAGGATGGGAAGATGTCGCGCAGGCAAAAAAGGGACTTGCTGCGTATCGCCGTGGCGGCGGTATTGTTTCTGGCCGGGCTGCTGGTGCCCGATAAAACGGTACGCCTGATTCTGTTCCTGCTGGCGTATCTGACGGTGGGGCTGGATGTGCTCAAGGAAGCCGGCGAGGGCATTGTGCACGGCCAGCTGTTTGACGAAAACTTTCTGATGTCCATCGCCACTTTGGGTGCGATGGTTGTCGGCGAATACCCTGAGGCCGTGGCGGTGATGCTTTTGTACCATGTCGGCGAGCTGTTCCAAAGCTACGCCGTCGGCAAATCGCGCGCCTCCATCGCCAGCCTGATGGACATCCGTCCCGAGACAGCCGCGGTGGAACGGGACGGAGGCGTGGTCACCGTTGACCCGGAGGAAGTGGCCGTGGGCGAGGTGTTCGTGCTCAAGGCCGGCGACCGCGTGCCGCTGGATGGCGTAGTGCTGGAAGGGACGTCCGCGCTCAATACCGCCGCGCTGACCGGCGAGAGCATGCCGCGCGACGTAGCCCCCGGCGACGAGGTCATTAGCGGCTGCATCAACCAGACGGGGCTTTTGCGTGTGCGCGCAACGAAGCTGTATACCGATTCGACCGTGGCGCGGATTCTGGAACTGGTGGAGAACGCCAGCGACAAAAAGGCCAGGGTCGAAACCTTCATCACCCGCTTTGCGCGCGTGTATACGCCTGCCGTCTGCGGCGCGGCGCTTCTGCTGTTTCTGATTCCCTCGCTGTTTGTGGATGGCCGGTGGGCCGACTGGGGTATGCGTGCGCTTAGCTTTCTGGTGGTGAGCTGTCCGTGTGCGCTGGTGATTTCGGTGCCGCTCAGCTTTTTCGGGGGGATCGGCGGCGCGGGAAAGTGCGGCATTCTGGTCAAGGGCAGCAACTACCTGGAAGCGCTGGCCAAAGCGGATATCGTGGTTTTTGACAAAACCGGCACCCTCACGCGGGGCGTCTTTCATGTCACGGTGGTTCATCCCGACCAGATCAGCGAGGAGGAGCTTTTGCGCATCGCCGCCACGGTGGAAAACGCCTCCGACCATCCCATCGGGCGCTCCATCTGCGCGGGCTATCACGGCGAGCTGGCCCTGGATCAGCTCACCGGCGTGCGCGAGCTGCCCGGCGAGGGAATGAGCGCTGTGCTGGACGGGGCAACCGTCAGCGTGGGCAATGAAAAGCTGATGCATTCCCTGGGCGTGGAGCTGCCCGACTGCCCGCATGCGGGCACGGTGGTCCATGTGGCCCGCGACGGCGCCTATCTGGGCCACATCGTGATTTCCGACCAGATCAAGGAAGGATCGCAGGAAGCCATCGCCGCCCTGAAGCATGAGGGCGTGCGCAGGACCGTCATCCTCACCGGAGACAGCCAGGCCGTGGCGCAGGATGTCGCTGCAAAGCTGGGCGTGGATGAGGCGCACGCGCAGCTGCTGCCCGCGCAGAAGGTAGAGCAGGTGGAGCGCCTCCTGAATGAGAAAAAACCGGGCGGAACGCTGGTATTTGCCGGCGACGGCATCAACGACGCGCCCGTCCTGACCCGTGCCGACGTGGGCGTGGCCATGGGTGCGCTCGGCAGCGATGCGGCGGTGGAGGCGGCCGATGTGGTGCTGATGGACGATGACCCGCGCAAGCTGGCCACGGCCATCCGCATCAGCCGCCGCACGCTGGCCATCACCCGCCAGAGCATCGTCTTTGCCCTGGCGGTAAAGCTGCTGGTGCTTGTATTGGTCGCGGCAGGTGTCGCCAATATGTGGTGGGCTGTCTTTGCCGACGTGGGCGTATCGGTGCTGGCCATTCTCAACGCCATGCGCGCGCTGCGCGTGGATGGCCTGTAAGGCCCGCGACCCTCTTCGTTTCCCTTCCAGCCCCAAAAGAAGGCCTTGATATTGAATGCTTTCTCCCCCGTGCCATCCGCGGGAAAAACCCGCCTCCCGCAGCGTTTTCTCAGCGTTCTTTCCTGCCTGCTGCTGGCCCTGCCGGCGCTGGCTGCCGCCTCCACGCTTGTGGACGACCTTTCCGCCCTTTCGGATGACGAGCTGCTCTTGCTCAAGCAGCTCATTGACGCCGAGGTGGAGGCGCGCGGGCTGGTTGTCCCCGCAGACGGCATGTCCGCGTCCGACGAGCCCCTTGTCTGGATTCCCAAATCCGGCAGCAAGTACCACAGCAAGAGCACCTGCTCCAACATGAAAACCCGCTTCAGGTCACCCTTTCCGAAGCGAAGGATGGCGGCTACGAGCCCTACAGGAAGTGCCGTCCGCCGGTCTGAGAGGCGCGCTTTCTGCCCTTGAAGCAAATTTCTTGTTCTACAGCAATGCCCCTGGCTTTCGCCAGGGGCGTGGTTGTTTTGCCGCCATTGCTTACCGGCAGCAGTTGCAGCCGGTGTTGCAGCTCGTGTTGCACCCGGTATTGCAGGCCGTGTTGCAGCCGGTATTGCAGCACGTGTTGCAGCCGGTGTTGCACGCCCTGTTGCGCAGGCACACGTCGTCGTTGTTGCACAGCGATGCCGGCGGGAAAAGAGGCAGTGAGAAAAATTCGTCGCAGACGTTCTCGGCGAACTCCTCGCAGGGCGGGATGGGACAGAAGCCATAGGAGGGGATGAGAATCTCCACCTGGGCAAGCACCTTGAGGATAACCGTCACGCAGACCGTCAGCTTGAACTTGTTGTTGCCCTCATAGGTGCCGGCCACGCAGATCGCGCTGACCATGCTCTCCAGGCAGTAGGGCACGATGGATTCGTCGGGGATGGACAGCAGGACGTCTTTATCCACCGTAATGACGCCCTTGCCGATGTACTCTACGCAGCGACTGTCCACAAACAGGATGTCGATGGGCACGTCAATCTTGCAGCGCACGCGGGCGAAGCAGGGACGGTCGCACAGGCGTTCCACGGAGAGATTGCGGATGGTGCCTTCCGTGGTGGTGGAGCGGCAGCTTTCGAACGTGATGGGCGGCACGGGCGGGCTGGTGGGAGGAACGGTTTCGGTGGCGTCGTCGCAGCAGCAGTTGCAGCAGTTGTTGGCCACCATGGCGTAGCTGGTGATGGTTACTTCCTTGTCATCCAGCTGTTCCTGCTGCAGGCAGCTGTCGTATACGCGCTTGACCTGCACGCATACCTTTTCCTGCAGTCCGTCCAGCGCGCTGCCATTGGTGATGGTGCCGGGGCAGCAACAGGGATTGGCGTTTTTGTAAGAGTAAAAAGACATTGGCACGCCTCCTTCTTTGTTCGTCGGCCGCAGGGAGGCTTTGGCATGGCAGCGTCCCTTGCGCCGTTCACTGATACAGTATGACGGCGCGGCGAACGCGTGCGGAAAAGGTTGCGGCTTTCAAACATTCTCCGGAAGGATGCGCTCCACGGTATATCCCATCTCCTCCAGGCAGTCAGGCACGCTGTCTCCCTCGAGCACCAGGTGCAAAAGGCCCAGGGTCACAAAATAATCGCCATCTTCCTCCGCCTCCAGCCATTCGGCCATGCGGCGCGCCATGCGCGCGTTACGCTGTGTCACCAGGGCGGCATGGTATTCCCCGGCCAGCTCCTGATCGGGTTCGGCCGCCATGCCTTCCAGATAGGCATCGGCGAAGGCGTCGGCATCCCCCGTGCGCCACCATTCGGGCCATTGGTCAATGGCTGCGTCCATGCCGGTAGCGCTGTCCGGGTCCAGAATCACGCGGCAGGTGGAGCAAAGCAAGGATTCCTGCAGCGCGGGGCTGAGGCCGTCGAGCACCTCCAGCTCGGCGCGCGTGTCCTCCAGCCAGGCCTCCGGCTTGCCGCTACCGAGCTTTTTGACCTGCTCCTCCACGCCCAGCGAAGCGGACGCCCGGGTCCCCCGCACTTTCAGCGTGGCAGCTACCGCCTCCGTATTGAGCATGCTCATGACGGCCCAGGGCTTGAGCGCATCCAGGCTGTCCATGCGGTAGCCCGCCTTTTGCGCCGCCTGGCTTACCAGCGCATAGGTATCCGCGCTCACCAGTTGCTGCAGGCTTTCCCCCTCAGGGCAGTACATCAGCTCCTGATAGGCGGCCTGCGCCTCAGCGCTCTGCGTGTCGCACTCAAATCCCAGCACATCCGCGGACTCCAGCGCATCCAGAATCGGCTGACCCATGGGATACATGTCCTCGCTGCCCACATGGATGCTGCCCAGCAGATACAAATCGTTCTTTCCGCCGGTCACGCGGTACAAAATGCCGACGCTGCCTTCCTTTTGCGGGGCGCAGCCGCCTGCGCCCAGGACCAGCAGCAGCACCAGCGCGAGGGCGGTCATCCTTCTCCCCCTTCTTTGCATGCCGTTTCCTCCAATCTTTGTGCAGCCAGGGAAATGTCCTCGTCGCACAGCTGCCAGCTATCGGGCAACAGCGCCGCATAGGCCGGATCATAGTAGCGGTCATCCAAAAGCAGCACGATGCCCCGGTCGCTTTCGGAGCGAACGACGCGCCCGGCCGCCTGCAGCACCTTGTGCATGCCCGGAATACGGCAGGCATAGGCGAAGCCGTCACCGAAATGCCGCTGATAGCATGCGCGCACGGCAGCCAGCCGCGCACTGGGCACAGGCAGGCCCATCCCGACCACCGCCGCCCCGATCAGACGTTCGCCGGGCAGGTCAATGCCCTCGCTGTACAGTCCTCCAAGCACGCACAGGCCCAGCTTGGCGCCTTTTTCCTTTTCAAACGCCTCCAGAAAGGCAGCCTGCTCGTCCCCCTCCATATCGCGGCGCTGCACCAGCAGCGGCGGCAGGTTCTCCGCCCCCTTCAGACGCTCCAGCACCAGCGACAGATAGGCATAGCTGGGAAAATAGGCGATATAGCTGCCCGGGCGCGCCGCCGTCAGCTCCCGCAGCGCGTCCGCAATCTGCTCTGCCGTGCTTTCCCGCCGTTCATAACCGGTATTCACGCGCCTGCGCACTACCTGCAGATGGCGCGGATCAAACGGCGAAGGGAGCGAGAAGCAGGCGTCCGCTTCCTCCCCGCCCAGCAGCCGCTTCATGGCAGGCAGCGGCGTCAGCGTGGCCGAAAAAAAGACCGCGCCCCGAAGCCCGCGCGTCACACGCGCGATTTCCCTGCCCGGCAGCAGGCAGTACAGGGTGAGCGTCCGCTCCCGGCCCCGGCCCTCCAGCAGCACGGCATAGTCCTCATCCAGATGCTCTGCCGCATACCGAAAGCCCATGAGCATGCGCGCCGCGTCCGCCGCACCCTCGCCCTGTGCCAGCTGCTGCACCGCCAGGCCAAACGCCTCCTCCGCCCTTTGGGCGATGCCCTCCGGCAGCGTGTCCAGCGTGCGCTCGAAGGAGCGCTCCTCTTGTCCGCCCAGCTCCCGCAGCGCCCGAATCAGCGCCGTCAGGGCGCGGTAATACGGCGTTTTGCGCCCTGCCTGCTTTCCATGCTCCGCGCGCAGCCGGGCCAGTTCCCGGCTGTCGAGCGAACCCGACAGGCTGTCGCGCACGCGTTCCACGGCGTGATGCGCCTCATCCACCAGCAGCGTCATGTCCCGGCGCCGCTGAAACAGCCGCTTGACCTGCGCAAAGGGATCGAAGGCGTAATTCAGGTCCATCAGCACCACATCCGCCAGCTCCACCAGTGCAAGGGCCAGCTCAAAGGGGCACACGTCATGATGCTCCGCCGCCCGGTGGATGCGCTCATCGGTCCACACCACGTCCCGGCAGGCCAGCAGCTCGTCCACCGCATCGCCTTGACGCAGATAGTGGCCCTTTGCCCGGGGACAGAAGTCCGGATGACAGCGAGTGGGCGCCGGGCAGAGCTTTTCCTTGGCGGTGAGCACGGTGCAGCGGGCACGCAGGCCTTTCCGGTACATGCGTTCCAGCGCGTGGACGGGGCTCTGGCGCGCGGTGTTGCGGGCCGTGAGGTAGAGCACCTTGCCGGTCAGTCCCTCTCCCAGCGCCTTCAGCGCAGGGTACAGGACCGCCGCGCTCTTGCCCGTGCCGGTGGGCAGGCTGGCGAAGAGCCGCTTTTTGCGCCGGATGGCGGTATACACCTGCACGGCCAGCTCCCGCTGGCCCTTTCGGTAGCTTTCGTAGGGAAAGGCGAGCGCCCGGAGGCTGGCGTCCCGATCGCGGCGGTAGGCGCTTTCGCGCAGGGCGCAGGCCGTCCATGGCTCCAGCAGATTTTGAAGCGCAGTTACCAAAGCGTCCCGGTCCAGCGTTTCCTCGTGGCGGGAGAGCGCCTCCCCCGCCTCGTCCACGTAACACACGCACAGCCGCACCCGCTCGCACGGCTTTTCCCTGGCGAGCATCGCCCCATAGCACACCGCCTGCGCCCAGTGCTCCGGCAGGGGCTCAAAGCGCGCCTGCGCCCCCAGCTTGATCTCCTCCACGAAGGGTACGTCGCCGTCCTCGAACAGGTCCATACGCCCATAGACGGTCACGTCCGCGCCCAGGCAGGAAAAGGCATGACAGAGGCTCTTTTCGCTCTCGCCCGCCGCGCCGGCCTGCCGCGCCCGATGCGCCCGTCCGCCGGCCAGCATGCGCTCCGCGTCCTCCGCGGGCGTGATGTCGGGCGGAAAATAAGAAAAGGCCACCAGCTCGCGCACGGAGACCCGAAATGTTTCTCCCACGGCTGTGGCCCCCCTTTTCCGAGTTCGGTCAGTCCCTGCGGTTGCGCGCGATAATGAGCAGACGCACCAGCTGCAGGAGGCTGCTGATGGCGGCCGCCACATAAGTCATGGCGGCGGCGCTCAGCACGGCGCGCGCGCCGTCCATCTCCTCGCCGCTCAGATAGCCCTGCTGCTCAAGCACGCGCAGCGCCCGGCCGCTGGCGTTGAACTCCACCGGCAGCGTGACCAGCGAAAACACCAGCGTGAGCGCGAAGCAGGCGATGCCCACATAGATCAGCGGCTCCCAGCTGAACAGCAGGCCAAGCAGAAAGATGGGGAAATACAGGTTGCTGCCCAGGTTGACCACCGGCACCAGCGCGCTGCGCAGCTTGAGCGGCGCATATCCCTCATGCTGCTGTATGGCATGTCCGCATTCATGCGCCGCCACGCCGATGGCCGCTACGCTCGTGGAGCCATAGACCCCGTCGCTCAGGCGCAGGGTGTTGTTCCGCGGATCATAGTGGTCCGTGAGGTTTCCGGAAACGCTGCGCACGCTCACCTCTCCGCAGCCGGCCTGGTTGAGCATGGAGCGGGCCACCTCCTCCGCGCTCATGCCGTTTCGCGCATGCACGGCGCTGTACTTTTTGAAGGTGGATGAAACCCTCATCTGTGCCCACAGGCCCAGAAGCAGGCCGGGAATGACAAGAATCATGGTCCAATCCCAATAGAACATCTGATATCCTCCTTGCTGGCCGTTCGAGGACGGCCCATGCTTAGCATACACCATTCTGCCGGAAATTCAACCCGCCGGATGCCGAAATGTCGTTTTTGAGCCGCGTATACCTCACCCCGGCCGCGGGCAGGCTATACGCGGGAGGGATGCATATGCTCCGAAGGCTTCACCCGCGCTGTTCCCTGTGGCTGAACGCGGCGCTGGCGCTGTTCTGCGCAGCGGCTTTTTTATTGGTGCTCCTGTGGCCCCTCCGCTCGTTTTCCGAGGCAACGACATATACCGCGGAGGAACGCGCCCTGCTGGACGCGTTTGAAAGCGGCGAAATCATCCGCCTGCATGTGCTGGCCGACGGCGACGATGCGGAAAGCCAGCGCGTCAAGCTGTGCGTGCGCGACGCGCTGATTGCCGCCTTCGGCGACCTGCTGGTGGATGCGTCCCATGCCGATGCGGATGCGGTGTACGAAACGCTCTTGGCCCAAGTATCCCGGATGGAGGAGGTCGCGCTGACATGCGCCCGCGAAAACGGGTTCACAGGTCCTGTCACCGCCGAAGCCGGCGTTTTGACGCTGCCGGAAAAGACCTACGGGCAGGTGACGCTGCCGGCGGGGGACTACCGCGGCCTGCGCGTGACGCTGGGCAGCGGACAGGGCCGGAACTGGTGGTGCGTGCTGTTTCCCCAGCTGTGCCTGGCAGTTTCCTCCGACGGGGTAGAGCCGCAGCCTTCCGAGGTGCCCAGCCTGACCTGGGATGCGGAGCGCATCCTCTCCCAGTGGCTGATTTTTCCCGTTTGACGCGCGTCAAATCGCAAAATATGCTATAATGGTCGCATCTCAATCATGGAGGTGCGACGCGATGCCAGGCCCGTTTTTGCCCGTCACACCTGAGGAGGTTGCCCAACTGGGCTGGGACGCGCCGGATTTTGTCTACGTCGTAGGCGAGGCATATGTGGACCACCCCTCCTTCGGGCACGCCATCATCGGCCGGGTGCTGGAGGCGGCGGGATACCGTGTGGCCATGCTCTGTCTGCCAGAATACCGCAGCGCGGAGGCGTTCAAGCGATTCGGCAGGCCAAAGCTCGGCTTTCTGGTCTCCTCCGGTGTGATTGACAGCATGGTCAACCACTACACCGTGGCCCGCAAGCGCAGAAATACCGACGTATACGCTCCCGGCGGACGTGCCGGCCTGCGCCCCGACCGCGCGGTCACGGTGTACTGCAACCGCATCCACGAGGCCTACCCCGGCATGCCGGTGCTCATCGGCGGCGTGGAGGCCTCGCTGCGCCGCTTCTCGCACTATGACTACTGGGACGACAAGGTGCGCCGCAGCGTGCTGGTGGACAGCGCCGCCACGCTGCTGCTCTACGGCATGGGCGAAAACACCATTCTGGACTGCTGTGACTGGGTCCGTCGCGGGATGCCCGCGCATGAGCTTTCCCAGCTGCGCGGCGTATGCTACATGGCCAAGCAGCCGCCCGGGGATGCGCTGCCGCTGCCCTCTCACGCCGAGGTTGCGGCGGACAAGCGCGCCTATTGCCAGGCCTTTTTACTGGAATATCAGGAGCAGGACCCTGTGCGCGGACGCACGCTATGCCAGCAACAGGACGCCCAGCGCTACCTCGTGCAGAACCCGCCGGCTTTCCCGCTCTCACGCGCAGAGCTGGACCGCGTTTACGACCTGCCCTTCACCCGGCTCGCCCACCCGATGTACGACGCGCTGGGCGGCGTGCCCGCGCTTCAGGAGGTGCGCTTTTCCATCAGCGCGGTACGCGGCTGTTTCGGCTCATGCAGCTTTTGCGCCCTCACCTTTCATCAGGGGCGCATCGTCTCCTCCCGTAGCGAAGAATCGCTGTTGAGGGAAGCGCGCCTTCTGGCCTCGTTGCCCGATTTCAAGGGATATATCCACGATGTTGGCGGCCCCACGGCCAATTTCCGCCAGCCCGCCTGCGAGCGTCAGCTGCGCGAAGGCGCCTGCAAAAACCGTCAATGCCTCTACCCCACGCCCTGCAAGCATATGCGCGTAAGCCATGCCGAGCTGGTGTCCCTGCTGCGCAAAATGCGGGCTATTCCGGGGGTAAAAAAGGTCTTTATCCGCTCCGGCATCCGCTACGACTATCTCATGGCCGACAAAAGCGATCAGTTTCTCACCGAGCTGTGCCGCTACCACATCAGCGGACAGCTGAAGGTCGCGCCGGAGCATATCAGCCCGAATGTGCTCGCCCGTATGGGCAAGCCCCGCCGCGAGGTATACGAAGCCTTCGTGGACCGCTACAACGCCGTGAACCGGCAGTATGGGCTCAAGCAGTACCTCGTGCCCTACCTGATGAGCAGCCATCCGGGCAGCACGCTCAGGGATGCGGTGGAGCTGGCGGAGTACCTGCGCGACACGGGCCACCAGCCGGAGCAGGTGCAGGACTTCTATCCCACGCCGGGCACGCTCAGTACCTGCATGTATTACACCGGGCTGGACCCGCGCGACATGCAGCCGGTCTATGTGCCCAAAAACCCGCACGAAAAGGCCATGCAGCGCGCCCTGCTGCAGTACCGCAACCCCGCCAACCACGACCTGGTGCGAGAAGCGCTGCGCCTGTGCGGCAGGGAGGACCTGATCGGCTTTAGCCCGCATGCGCTGGTGCCGCCGCGCACAATCCGTGCCTCGGCGGACAAAGGTCCGCGCGAAAGGGACGTCCGCGGGGAGCGGAATACCCGCGCGCAGCGGAGTGCGCCCGCCCGGACGAACGCCCCCGCCGCCCGCCGCGCGGATCGCGCCGCGCCCCGGCGGACAGGCCGCGCCGCGCCCACCGGGCGCAAAGGCGGCGGCCGCTATTGAGGCTGAACGCCTGCCGGCGCGCCTTTCTTGCGCCGGTTGCCGTCATCCGCTGGTTCAACGTGGCTTTTCCGCTCTGTCCAACCGCGCCATCGTCCGGAAGGGCGCGCTGCGGCGCGCGGGATACGGGGCAAAATGCGCGGCGGCGGCCAACCGCTGCCGGATGACGCAGGCGACAGCAAAGAAGCGAACAGGAAAGGCGCGGGCCGCACATGCGGCCCGCGCCAAACGCTTTCTTTCAATTACGGCTCCTTGACGGCGCTGAGCAGCTCCGCCGGAGCGAAGGGGAAGCGCAGCACCCCGGCGATTTCTCCGGCGATTTCACCCGCCTGGATAAAGAACACCACATTGCCGTCCTGATCCAGATAAAAGTCCGACTCGGGGCTGAACGCGCCGGTCACCTGCTCCTTCGTGAGGCCGTCCAGATAATCGCCGTCGGCGTTCTGGCTGTCCCGCTCCACGATGCGCCAGATCAGATCGTAGGCCAGTTGCTCGGCCACGCTCTGCCCGTCGCTGAGCTCGCCGCCCTCTTCCTCCAGGCCCAGCACCTGCGAAAGGCTCACGGGCTGGCCGGCATAGAGGCCGTCGCGCGCAAAGGTATCTGCCGAAAGGCTTATGCTCTCTCCGCCCCCGCCGAACGTCGTGGAGGTGAGAACCACGCTCACATACCGGCTGGAATCATGCGTCACCTCATAGTCGATGGAAGCATCCACCGGCTCGGCCAGGTTCTGCATATCCTGCGCCATGGCCTGATAATAGGCGTTGATGGCCTTGTCGATGTCCGTCCAGGCATCAAACTGGGGGTAGCTGTACCGCAGGGTACAGCTCTCCGTCATGCCGTCCGCCGGCCAGACGCGCTCGCCGGTAAGGGCATCGGCCAGGGGCAGCACATTGGCCTCAGGCGCCGGCGTATCCTGCGGGGCTTCCATGGCAAGCGCGGCCGCGCCCGCAAGCGTAAGGAACAGCGCCAGACACAGCGCAGCCGCTCTTTTCATGGCAAAACGCTCCTTTGCTTAGCCCTGGTACAGCTCGTTGGCCACGAAGCTGTTTTCCAGATACGAGGTGTACATGCTGTACTGGCTCATCAGCGAGGTGAGGAAGCGCAGCTGCGCCTGGTAGATGTAGCGGTCGGTCACGATGTAGACCTCAAAGACATAGTAGCCATCCTCGGTGGTGTAGGCCACGGTGCCGTACTGAGACTCCTCGTTGATGGTCGAGGTGCTGCCCGTGATGCCGTTGGCGATGATGCCCACGTAATCGGTCAGGTTGGCGCCGTTGCTGTTGTCGATGCGCTTGGCCAGGAAGCTGGCGCTGCCGTCGGGCAGCTCGGCGGATACGCCGTCCTCGCCCTCCACCAGCAGATCGTCGGTGAACACAGCGGGATAGAGCAGCGTGAAGCCCAGATGGCTCTCATACTCCACGGCGATCTGATCGAAGTAGCCCTGCAGGGCGTCCTCCAGGGACAGATCGGTACCCACGGAGTAGCCCATCAGGCGGAAGCCGTTAAGCGCGGTGGAGTCGCTCTGGAAGGTGAACACGGCGCGCTCCAGCCACTGGATATTGCTGTAGTCGGCCTCGGTCATCTCGCGCATGGGCTTGTCCGCCAGATAGATTTCGCCGATGATCTGCACGGTGGCGCTGTCGGCTCCGGGATTGACCGTGACGGGATGGAAACCGATGAAGCCGTTGATGTCGTCGGTCATCACCACGGGCTCCAGCTGGGGCAGCTGCGCGGCGAAGATCTTGCCCAGCAGCTCGGCCTGGGCGTTGGTATCGGTGATCATGTCAGCAGTGACGCCCACCTCCGCGCCATAGGTCTGCCCCACCTTGAAGAACGCGTCGGTAAAGGAAACGGTCAGCACCCCGTCCGCTCCGGGAACGGATTCGGGCGCGTTGGGAGAGTATTGCGAGGCCGCGCACACCAGGTCCATCAGGGGGGTCAGGGCCTCAAAGTCCGCCATGCCCTGGGTCCCTTCGGCCAGGGCGCCAGCGCCCGCCGTCAGCGCAAGGCACAGGGCAGCAACCAGGGAGATCACCTTCCGTACGGTGCGATTGATCATGTTGTCATCCTCCTCCATGTGATGCAAATCGGCTTTGTTCGCCGGTTCGGTACGCTCATATAACGCGCCGGCATGGATGTTTCATCCACGTTTCGCAATATATTCCGCGGCGCTGATGGCTGCAATGTTGCCCTCGCCCACTGCCTTGGGCACCTGCAGGGGCTTGCCGGTGCAGTCTCCGGCGGCGAAAACGCCCGGAATGTTGGTTCGCATCCCCCGGTCCACGGGGATGTAGCTGCCCTCGGTGCGAAGGTCCGACAGCAGCATGGACAGCGGCATCGCCGCCCGGAAAATGAAGATCCCGTCGTAGCGCCGCTCGCCCTTGTCGGTTTGCAGCACCAGCGCCTCGCCATCCCGCGAGATCGCGCGCGGCTTTTCCTCCACCAGGCGGATGCGCGCATCCAGGCCGGCGGTGTCATGCGCCTTCAGCCGGTAGTAATCCAGCTCCGCCGCCAGCCCGGCCAGAAAGGCGCTTTCCTCCACGCCCTGCGCCGAGCCGCTCAGCACCGCGATGCGCCTGCCGCGGTAGAACATGCCGTCGCACGTGGCGCAGTAGCTCACGCCCCGGCCCAGCTGTTCCTCCTCGCCCGGCAGCAGCACGGGACGCGCAGCGCCCATGGCCAGCAGGACCGTTTTGGCCTCCATCACGTCGTTTTCCACCAGCAGCATGAAGCCGTTTTCCGTGGGCATGATCTGCCGGACCAGCCCTGCCCGCTCCTCAGCCCCCAGCTCCAGCGCCTGGCTGCGGAAACTCTCCAGCATGCTCGCGCCCGAGGCGTGCGGCATGCCGGGGTAATTGTCGATGCGCTCGGCTGCCCTCAGCAGTCCCGCGTCGCTTGCGGGGGCGATCACCGTGGCCGAAAGGCCCCGCATGCGCGCCGTCATGGCGCAGGACCATCCTGCCGGACCCTTTCCCACGATTGCGATATCCGTCATTGCAACCTCCTGTGACATGGCGCAAACGCCACCACGCCTTCCTAAAGTATATCAAAATCATTACTAAAATACAAGGCTTTTCAAACACTTATCACAAATGTGTTACAAAAATTTTTAATTCCAGGCACATAAAAACCGGCCGTCCTGTCAGCGCAGGAACGGCCGGTTCATGGGACGCCCGGAGGCGTTATTCAAGCGATGCAAACAGCAACAGTTCAAAGCACGGATAGCTCTCCGAGTCCTCTTCTTCGCCCTCCACGCCGGTGCTCAGCGACATGCCCGCGCAGGTGCCGTACATCATCACCTGTTCATCCACCTGGAAATTGGGTTTCTTGTCGGCGGTCACCAGGATGATATTGCTGTATTCCCCGCTTTTGCGGTTGAGCGCCATGCGGATGATATAAACGTCTCCGCTTTCGCTGATATCGGTAATGTAGGCCTTGTAGTCCATGATGCGGCCTTCGTAGCCTTCCATCTTGTCAATCAGCTGGCTGTAGGAGGGCGAGATCGCCTGTTCCTTGAGGTAATCCATCATGTCCTCTTCGGTCCACTTGCGGGTGAAGCTGAAGGTAAAGCGACGGTCTGCCAGGCCCTTTTTGCTGAAAGCCAGCGTCGCCTCGTAGACGCCTTCCTCCTCCGCGTCCAGCGAGAAGGAGAACTTGCCCGCGCTGGTCACCTTCTTGGTCATGACCTCCTCGCCGTTGAGGAAGATCTGGATGGTGGCGCTGGGCTCGGCGGTTCCGGCAAATTCCACCTCGTCCTGGGACACGGTCTCTCCGGGCTTGCTGGTAAAGTTGACGGTGAGCAGCGTGCGCTGATAGGTGACCGGGTAGGCCAGCTCCGCGACCTCCTCACCCTGGTATTCGCCGGTGATGGTAATCAGGAACACGCCCTCCCTGGGCAGGTTGATCGGCAGGGCAAACTTGCCGTTTTTGCCCACCGTCACCTCGGTCACGATGGGTTCGGGATAGCTCAGGCCCATCACCACGGCGGTCAGGGACACACCCTCGGCCGCGGTGCCCTCGATTTCGAACTCCTGCTCGTTGGTTTCGGTAGGGGGCGCGTCAGAGATGTTGATCTTGGCGCTGGCCTTGGGAGGCAGAGGCAGCACCTCCACAAAGGTAAAGGTCTCCCAGATCTTGTTGAGGTTGGTATTGTCCTTGTTGGTGGTGGAGCGGCCGTAGATCTGCATGTCGAAGTCGATCTCATAGCCGTTGCGGATGGTGCGGCGCATAAAGCCGCGGTAGAGGATCTCGCCGTTGTCGCGCCGGGTGTAGCGCAGGACGAGGAAGCGTCCGTTGTCGGTGTTCTTCCACTCGGAGGTGGTAAATTCGTATCCCTCGTATTCGTTTTTGGGATAGTGGCTGGTGCGGTAGGTGCCGCGCACATCGCTGGTCTGCTCGTTGACGTCGAAAATGGACTCGGAACGCTCGTTCTGCACGGCACGCAGTTCAAAGCACGCGTCGTTCTCCTCCGTCCAGGCCTGCAGCAACACGCCCCGCGCCAGGAAATCATTGGTCGTCTCCTCCAGGGACGAGCCGCGGGCCTCCAGCCAGTCGGCGTAGTCGGTCAGGTTGTCCGGCGTGAGCACGATATAGCCCTCCGGCATCTCCATGGTGGCGTAAAGCTGATCAAATACATAGGTTTCCGCCAGGGCAGGCGCGCACGCCAG
>CHCFC05602__coassemble_463_pt1 | contig 19932 bp, 19 predicted proteins | sample CHCFC05602__metabat2_high_PE_021 | metagenome-assembled genome bin CHCFC05602
CTTAAGCTCCTGGCGGAAAAGGCCGCCGCAGGCGGACTTTTTCGACAAGCTGAACCGCCGAAACACAACGGCGGCTTTTTGCTCTCAGGCGAGAATTACTGCGCGGCCGCCGCGGATTCCACGGGGTACACGCTGACCTGCTTCTTGTCGCGGCCCTTGCGCTCGAAACGAACGATGCCGTCCACCTTGGCGTAGAGGGTATCGTCGCTGCCGATGCCCACGTTCAGGCCGGGATGGATGTGGGTGCCACGCTGGCGCACGAGGATGTTGCCAGCCAGGGAGAACTGACCGTCGGCGCGCTTGGGCCCAAGGCGCTTGCTTTCGCTGTCGCGGCCGTTACGGGTGGAGCCCATACCTTTTTTATGGGCGAAAAACTGAAGATTCAGCTTCAACATGATGATGTTCCTCCCATCAGATGATTTGTAAATAGGACGGATACTGCGCCGCAATATCAAGGAAGCCCTGCTCGGCTGTGCGCAGGATGACCCGCGCGTCATGCTCGTCGGCGGGGGAAAGGCCGCCGGGAAGCGCAACCTGAATCATGACGGGCTTTTCCGACTGGGAAACCTTCGGGCGGATGCCCGCAACGCTTTCCAGTGCGTTGGCGCAGGTGGTGATGAGCACGCTGGCGGCTGCGCACACGATGTCCTCGCCCGCGGGGGCGTACCCCGCATGGCCGCTAACCCGGATGCCGCACAGGCCGCGTGCGTCACGCAGAAAGGTGACGGTGGTCATCAGCCGATCGCGGTGATCTCCACCTTGGTGTACGCCTGACGGTGGCCCGCCTTGCGGTGATAGTTCTTCTTGCTCTTGTACTTGTAGATGATGATTTTCTCGCCCTTGACCTGCGCAAGGACCTTGCCCTCGACCTTCGCGCCGGCCAGCGTGGGGGAACCGACTTCCACGCCCTCATCAGAGCCGAGCATCAGCACATCGAAGCTCACTTTGCTGTCCACTTCCTGGTCCAGCTTCTCCACATAGATGACGTCCCCCTGGGACACGCGATACTGCTTGCCACCGGATACGATCACAGCGTACATGGCAAAGCACCTCCTGAATGATCTCGCCAAGCGACAAGGTGGCGCGTTTGGGCGCACTTCAAAACCCCGCTTGAGCGGCTTACCAAATAAAATTATCATAAAACCCGTACGCTGTCAAGGGTTTTGGCGAAATTTCGCCGCTTTGGCACACTACGCGATGGGAATTTCCGCCGCCTGCGCGATGGAGTACACATATCCGCGGAAGGAGCGCGAAAACCCTTCCGCCACCTGCGTGGAAAAAGGCCCCGCCGGGTCGGAGAGGCTGTCGGAGAGCTTTTCGCACAGCTCGCGGCGCACGGTTTCGCTCCGCAGGCGCTTTTCCAGGTTGATCCGCCTGAGCAAAAGCGGCACATCGGCGCGCATCAATGCCCCGGACATGGCGTTCCACCCCAGCAGCGAAGCCGCCGCGCCCACAGCCACGCCCGCCACAAAGCCCAGCGGGCCCGTGGCGATCAGCGCGATGCCGCCGCCGCCGCACAAAAGGCCGGCCGCCACGCTCACGATCACGCCCAGCACCGCGCCCACCAGAGGGAGGCCCATCCAGCTGCCCGCTTTCAGCTCCACGCTGGCCGCGCCGGTGGCGGTCAGGTCCAGCCGCATCTGGCGGCGGGGAACCTCGAAGCGGTCGCAGATGGGGTCCACCATGGCTTGAAGCCGGTCCGTGAGCGAGGAGAGCCACACCCGCACAGCGGGCGCAAGCGTTTCTTCGGCCAGCGGCGAAGAGAGAATCCGCTCCATGCGCGCGGCGATACGGTCGTTCATCTCGGCAAGCGTGCGGATCTCTCCGCGCTTCCACTGCTGCGCGATGGGAACGGCTGCCTCGTCCAGAATCAGATCGCACAGCAGCCTGGCCACCGCGGGAATCAGCGCGGGCAGGGCGTCGGAGGCAATGGCGCTCACGCGCGCGTCGGTGATCTCCTCGCGGATGGCCTGGCGGAAGGCGCGCAGGTTCTCGTCCACCCAGCCCGCATAGGCCAGGCCCTTGGCGATGGAGAACTCCGGCTCGGGGCAGCTGACCACGACGGCGGCGGGGAACGCCTCCTGGCAGGCCTCGCGGAAAAACGGCATGCGCGACGCGCCGCCGGTCAAAAGCAGCAGCCGGGGCGGGCGCTCGGCCGTGAGGCGGGCGGCGTTGGCCAGCGCCTCCGACACGGCCTGCGAAAAGGAGCGTCCGTCCAGCTCCGGCAGGGGATCGTCCACCAGATGGGCGGCCTCTTCGTTGTCGATTTGGAGCGTGAGGCGCTGCACGCCGTCGTAGCACACGCGAAGCGTTTTCTTCGCCACCGGCGCAGCCTCGGCGGAAAGCTGGGTAAAGTATTCTTCCTTGAGGCGGCGCGCCTCGATTTCCAGATAGCTATACCAGCTGCGGCTCTCCGAAAGCACGCTGCGCAGGGCCGCTCGGTCACGGCTGCGCTCCACCGCCCGGCGAAGCAGCGCCGCGTCCAGAATGCCGCCGCCCAGCGCCGTTTCGCCAAAGGTGCCCACGCCGGTTTCGCGGCCGTCCACGATGTAGGCAAAGTCCAGCGTGGAGCTGCCGATATCCGCCACCAGCGCGCTTTCATTGAGAATGTCCACGTCCAGCGCAACGGTGCGGGCGTACTTGGCATAGAGGAAGGCTGCCCGCGATTCCGAAATCACCTGTGGGTTATCCATCCCCGCGCGCACCAGCAGGTCGCGGTAGCGCGTGCGCGCGGCCGTGTTCCACCCCGCCGGGCAGCCCACCACGAAGCGGTCGTCCGGACGCAGCGCGCCGGACTGGCGCAAATCGCTCAGCACGCCCCGTACAAAGCGCACCACGTCCTCGTAGCTGGCGGGATCGGTGGTAAAGCGGCTCTTGAAGCGCACGCTCAACTCCTGGGCCAGCGCGTCGGTCAGCGCGCGGTCGCCCACGACGATCTCGCCGCCCGACAGGCCCACGGCGCTGAGCAGGCTCGCGCTTCCGCACACGGGCAGGATGACCGGTTCGATCAGCGACCCGCGTTCAAAGGCGGCGACGGCGCTTTCGCCGTCGCCCATATCAAAACCGATGTATCGCATCTTTCTTCACCTTTCGCGCCTATGCGGCATCCGTGCGCACGGCGGCCGTGCCGCGCCTGAGCAGCCGCCGGTCCTCCAGGGACACGATGGCGGGCGAGAGCGTGCGCGTCTCGGACTTGCTGGGCAGGGCGTTGAACAGGCGCCGGTTTTCCTCGGTGTAGTCCAGAGCAGTCAGGCCAAGGCCGGCCAGCAGCTTTCGTGCGGCCTCTCCGGCTGTTTCGCGCACCTCGCCGTCGCACTCATAGAGCGCCTCCATCAGATCGGCGGCGCGCGCCAGCGTGGCGGCATCGGCGGCCTGCGGCCCACCGCGAAGCTGGTCGTTGAGGTAGGCAAGGTCGTTGAGCGAGCGGTCAATGGCGCGCAGCTGCCGGTCCATTAGCGTGAGCAGGCGCTCCACGTCGGGTTTCAGGATCACGCGCACCTCGTCCTCCGGCGCCGGAGAACGCCGGCGCTCCCTGATGAGCGCTACAACACCCGCGACCAGCGCCGCCAGCGCAAAAAGCCAGCCCAAAGTGAGGCCCTTGAGATAGCAATAGCCACCCAGCACCAGCTGTATCACCAGCGCCGCGCCCCACAGCGCGATGCCGCCGCGCGCGGCGGGCTTGTCCGCCTGCCGCCGCGGCGTCCACACCTGCGCGGACGCCTGGCAATCCACAAGGCTCACCGAGGTTTTGAGCAGGCTCATCAAGACGCCCGCCTGCTGCCGGAGCACATCGTCGCTCATCTCAGCCAGGGCGTTCTGTTCGGTTTGCAAAAGGGCGCGGCGCACCTGGTCCACCGCGCCCGCCAGATCGGTCTGCTCCTCCAGCGCGGCGCGCAGCGCCGGCTTTTGCGCCTGCCAGTGATCGAATACGTTCATCATGATGACGTGCCTTTCGGCGGGGCTGCTTCAAAATCGGGGAAAAACCCCGCGCCACGCCATAATATCATAAGATTCGGGCCTTTCCCACAGGCAAAGTCTGTTACAGCGCCTTCAGTGTGGCCAGCTCCTCCGGTGTCAGCTCGCGCCACATGCCGCGCGGCAAATCGCCCAGCTTCAGCGGACCGAAGCGGATGCGGCGCAGCAGCACCACCTGATGCCCTACCTGCTCCACCATCTTGCGCACCTGCCGGTTCCGCCCCTCGTGGATGGTGACCAGCATGTCGGTGTAGAGAGGCTTGACGGACAGCAGCTTCACTTTGGCGCGCGCGGTGCGGCGGCCGTCCACCATTACGCCGTTTTCCAGCCGGCGCGCCTCCTCGGGCGTAACCTGGTTGCTCACGCGCGCCAGATAGACCTTTTCCACCTCGCGCGAGGGATGAAGCATGCGCTCGGTCAGGTCCCCGTCGTTGGTGAGCAGGAGCAGGCCCTCGCTGTCATAGTCCAGCCGGCCCACGGGGTAGAGCCGCACGGGAAAATCGCGGAATTTGTCCAAAACCGTGCTCCGGCCTTCCGGGTCGGTTACGGTGGTCACTTCCCCGGCGGGTTTGTGGTACATGATGTAGCGCTTTTCCACCTCGGGCCGGGCCGGACGGCCATCCACCCGCACATCCTGGCCGGGTTCCACCTGCGCGCCCATGTGGCTGACCACTTGCCCGTCCACCGTGACGCGCCCGTCGGCCATGAGCTTTTCAGCCGCACGCCGCGAGGCCACGCCGCACGACGCCAGATACTTTTGTAAACGCATAAACGCCTCCCGCGCGGAGGGTTGCCCGCGCATCCCCAGCATAGCAGAAATGCACGGGAATGGCAAGCGGCGCTTTACTTGGCTGTCGTGGAGTGATACAATAAAGACTAGCATTTTGGTGAAACGGAGGTTCCATACAGATGATTTCATTTGGCACGGGCGGATGGCGCGCCATCATCGGCGATGGATTTACCAAGCTCAATGTGCAGCGGCTCGCGCGGGCGCTTGCGCTGCGCATGAAGGCGGAGGATGTCCAGGACAAGAGCTTCTGCATCGGCTATGACCGCCGGTTTTTGAGCCGTGAGGCGGCGCAGTGGGCCGCCGAGGTCATGGCGGGGGAGGGCATTCATGTGCTGTTTATCAGCCGCGAGGCGCCCACGCCGCTGATCATGTTCACAGTCCAGTACTACGGCCTGGCCTACGGCATGGCGGTGACGGCCAGCCATAACCCCGCGATCTACAACGGCGTAAAGGTGTTTACCAAGGGAGGGCGCGACGCGGAGGAAGCCGTGACCAACGAGCTGGGTGAGGCCGCCAACCGCGTGGCGGAGGGCGATCTCCATGTCATCCCCTATGAAAAGGCCGTGGCATCGGGAATGGTGCAGGAGATCAACCCGCAGAACCCGTACCTGGACGCCATCATTCGCGGGGTCAACATGGACGCCATCCGAAGCCGGGACCTGCACATCATCCTGGACCCGATGTACGGGGTGAGCCGCACGTCGCTGCAGACCATTCTGCTCACCGCCCGCTGCGATGTAAATGTGATCCACGAGCGGCATGACACGCTCTTCGGCGGCCGCCTGCCCGCGCCGAACGTGCAGACGCTGGGCGCGCTTCGGGCCGCTGTGCTGGAGCAGCACGCGGACCTTGGCATCGCCACCGACGGCGATGCCGACCGCCTGGGCATCATCGACGACGAGGGCCGCTTCGTGCATCCCAACCAGATTCTGGTGCTTTTGTACTACTACCTGCTCAAGTACAAGGGATGGCATGGACCCGCCGTGCGAAACCTCGCTACCACCCATCTTCTGGACCGCGTGGCGGCAGCCTTCGGGGAAACCTGCTATGAGGTGCCCGTTGGCTTCAAGCATATATCCGCAGGCATGCGCGAGCACAACGCCGTCATTGGCGGCGAGAGCAGCGGCGGCCTGACCGTGCGCGGCCACATCAACGGCAAGGACGGCATCTATGCTGCCACGCTGCTGGTGGAGATGCTCAGCGTGACCGGCCAGAAGATGAGCGCCCTGATGCGGGAAATCTACGACGAGTTCGGCACCGCCTACATGACCGAGCGCGACTGGCCTTTCGATGAGGAAACGAAAGAGCGGCTCAATACGCTGCTCATGGTGGACAAGAAGCTGCCGGATTTCCCTGTGCCGGTCAAGGGCGTGAACTACATGGACGGCTGCAAGGTGCTCTTTGAAAACGGCTGGCTCATTGCGCGCTTCAGCGGTACGGAGCCGCGCATCCGCATCTTCTGCGAAATGCCCACCCGCGAGGAGGCCGAGCGCCTCACGGGCGTGATGGCCGCATTTCTGCACCTGCCGACTCCCTGACGCAAGCACGCAAAAAGGCGTTTGGGCCCGCAAGGGTTTCCAAACGCCTTTTCTGATGCGGCTTCAGCCGCGAAGCCGCCCCACGGCCGCAAAGATGACAAACGCCAGAATGTTGGCTACCACCACCGTGGCTCCGGCGGCGGTGGAAAGCAGATAGCTTGCGCACAGGCCCACGAAAAAGCAGACCACCGATACCACCGCGGCGCAAAGCGTCACGCTTTTGAAGCTGCGGCATACGCGCATGGCGGTCAGCGCCGGGAAGATGATCAGGCTGGAGATCAGCATGGTGCCCATGACCCGCATGCCCAGCACGATGGTCACGGCGGTGAGCAGCGCAAGGAGCATGTTGCAGGCCTCCGCGTGCCCACCCGTGGCGCGGGCGAAGGTTTCGTCGAAGGTGACGGCGAAGATGCGGCGGTAGAATACCACAAAGAGCGTGAGAACCGCCGCCGCCAGCACCACGCTCAGGGTCACGTCGCCTTCGCTCATGGCCAGCATGCTGCCGAAAAGATAGTTGTTGACATCGCTGGTCATGCCTGTGCTTAGCGACAGCACGATCACGCCCACGGCCAGCGCGCCGGTGGAGATCATGGCGATGGCGGCATCTCCCTTGAGCTTGCCGGTGCTGCTCAGGCGCAGGAGCAGAAAGGCTGCGGCAACCACCACAGGGATCGCCACCGCCATGGGGGCCATCCCCAGGGCCGTAGCGACCGCCAGGGCGCCAAAGCCCACATGGCTCAAGCCGTCGCCGATCATGGAATAGCGCTTGAGCACCAGACTGACCCCCAGCAGCGCCGCACACAGCGATACCAAAAGGCCCACGATGAGCGCCCGCACCATAAACTGATAGCTGAACATGGTGGAAAGCATCTCAAGCATGTGCCTCACCTCCCGAAAAGGCCCTGCCCAGGGGAGACGCACGGTAAGCCTCCGGCGTGCCCAGGAAGGTTACGCCGTGGGCCATGTGCAAAATGCGGTCCGCATAGCCCAGCGCCGCGTCCACGTCATGGGAGATCATCACCACGGTGAGCCCGCGCTTACGGTGCAGCATGGCGATCACCTCATAAAGCTCACGCGTCACCACAGGGTCAAGCCCTGCGACAGGCTCATCCAGCAAGAGCAGGCTGCGCGTGGCGCACAGCGCGCGCGCCAGCAGGGCACGCTGCTGCTGCCCTCCGCTCAGGCGCATGAAGCTCTGGTCCCGGATGTCCGTAATGTCCATGAGCGCCATGTTTTCCAGGGCGGTCTGGCGCATGGCGCGGGTCAGAAAGGGACCGCGGCCCCGGCAGCCGCTGGTGACGACCTCCCACACGGAGGCGGGAAAGTCGTTTTGTACGTCCGTGCGCTGCGGAAGATAGCCGATTTCGGTGCGCCTGAGACCGTCGCCATAGCTTACGCGGCCGCTCACCGGCTGAATCAGCCCCAAAAGCCCCTTGACCAGCGTGCTCTTGCCCGACCCGTTTTCCCCCACGATGCACAGGTATTCGCCCCGCTCCACCGCCAGGTCCAACGCATCCACAACCACGCGGCCTTCGTAGGCGAAGGCCGCTTTTTCACAGGTGATCAGCGCCATCAGGAAAGCGCCTCCTTCAGCGCCGCCACGTTGTTCCACATCAGGGACAGATAGGTGGCACCGCCCTCCAGCTCTTCGGTCGATACGTTATGGCAGCTGTGGAACAGAAGCTCCTTCGCGCCGGTTTCCTCGGCCAGGACGTCGGCGGTTTTGCGGCTGGAAAACTCAATGTAGAAAATCACGGGCACCTGCTCGGCCCGCACCATCTCCACCAGGGAGATCACCGTGCGCACGCTGGGCTCGCTGTCCTCGCTGCAGCCGGGAAAGGCCGCGTCGTAGCGCAGGTGGTAGTCATGCGCGAAATAGCGGAAGGGAAACCGGTCGCCAAAGACGATCAGGTCCCGCTTGCCGCCAGCTACGGTTTCCTCAAAGGCCGCGTCCAGCGCCTCAAGCTCAGTCAGATAGGCCGTGAGCGCATCCTCATACGCCGGTGCGTTCTGGGGCGCGATTTCGCACAGGGCGGCGCACAGCTGCGCTACGATCAGCATTGCGTTCTTGGGCGAGGTCCATACGTGCTCGTCCATTTCCGTCGCTTCCTCGCCATGGTCATGCTCCTGCTCCATGCTGGCGGAGGTCTCCTCGGCCAGGAGCGTAACGCAGTCCGTCAGGCGCAAGGCGCGAGGTGCGCTGTCGCCCATGGAGGCGAGGATGCCGTCCACCCAGCTGTCGCTTTCGCCGCCAGCGTAGAGGAACAGGTCCGCCTCCTGGATGTCGATGATATCCCTGGGCGAGGGCTCATAGCTGTGACTCTCGCTTCCGGGGGGCAGGAGCAGCCGCACCTGCGCCGTATCGCCGGCCAGCCGGCGGGCGAAGTCGTAGGCGGGGAAGATTGTGCACACGATGGACATCCCCTCCTCGGCCGAAAGGGCGGAGGCGATGCAGGAGGGACACAGCAGCGCCGCGCAGCAAAGGAATGCGAGCAGATGACGGATGAATTTCATAGGGTTCCTCATTTCGCGTTTTTTTCCCGGCAGGCCTGGCACACACCGTACAGGATGGTCTGCCGCTCGTCCAGGGTGAAGCCGTGATGCTGGCCCAGATGACGGGCGAAGGCCTCCGCCTCGTCGCAGTGAAGGTGCGCCAGCGCCCCGCAGTGTATGCAGCGGATGTGCAGGTGGCTCTCCGTGCAGGGGTTATGCTGGTAGCGGGCGGCCTCGCCGCTCTCGTGCGGGGCGTACCGCCGCAGGCGGCCCGCTTGGCATAGCCGTGAGATGGCCCGGTAGACCGTGGTTTTGCTCACGTCCGAACCGGCCCTGAAAAGCGCCTGGTAGGCTTCCTCGGCGGTGAGGCATTCCTCCGGCCGGGAGGCGAACAGCGCGCACACCGCCTCCTGCTGCCGGGTCTGATAGGTCCCGCGCTGCGACATGGCGCGCCCCTCCTTTGACAGCGGCTGAAATGAAAATGAATTTCATTTTCGAATTGGTAGTATAGCCGTATCCTATCCTTCTGTCAAGAGGTGCGGACCGGCTTTTTTCGGGCGCATTCTTTGCCGAAAAAACCGGTCCGCATTGCCATGTCCCGGCGAACTATGCTATACTACGCACGGCGGGACAGCCGCCGAGTCTGGGGAACGGGAGCATGCTATGAAGAAAAACAAACCGAACGCCGAGAGGATGCTCAGCTTTCTGTTTTTGCTTGTCACGCTGGGCGTGGTGCTGTATGTGGGTTTCAGCGGAAACGATCTGGAGGCGCTGGGGGCGGCGCTTCGCGCCATGAGTCCCGCGTATCTGGCGCTGTGCCTGATGAGTTGGATGCTCTATGTGCTCACCGACGCGCTGGCCATCCATCACTTTCTGAGGATGCAGGGGCAGCCCATCCGAATTGGGCAGAGCCTGCGGGCGGCGATGACGGGGATCTATTACTGCAACCTCACGCCAGGCGCCTCGGGCGGCCAGCCCATGGAGATGTACTGCCTGCACAAATACGGCGTGAGCGTAGGTGTGAGCGGTTCCGGCATGGCGGTCAAATTCATCGTGTTTCAGGTGGTGCTGCTGGTGACCGGCGCGGTCATGTGGATTGCGAACGCCGGCTTTGTGGACGCGCATACGCAGGGCAGCAAATGGTTCATCCTGATGGGGTATGTGGTCAATTTCTTTTCCATCGGGATGGTGGCGCTCATGGCGATCAGCCGTCGCGCCGTGCGCTGGGTGATCGACAAGTGCATTCGTGTGGGCGTGCGAGTGCGCCTGTGCAAGGACCCGGACGCATCGCGCCGGAAATGGGAGAATCACTGTGAAAGCTTTGTGAGCAGCGTGCATCTGGTCATCCGCCACCCGCGAGACGTGATCATCCAGTGCCTGATCGCGCTGGGACAGCTCATGTCGCTGATGCTGGTGATCATCGCCATCTACAACGCCTTCGGACTTTCGGGCATATCGGCGGGCGAGCTGATCACGATGGGGGTGCTGCTCTATATCGGGGCCAGCTATACGCCCCTGCCGGGTGCAAGCGGCGCTCAGGAGGGCGGCTTTGCGGTGCTGTTCCGCGGGATTTTTCCGGACGCGCAGCTGTTTGTGGCGCTGCTGATCTGGCGTTTTTCTACCTATTATCTGAGCATTCTCGCAGGCGCGGCACTGACGGTTGCAGAGAACCTCGGAGCCCTGCGCAAAAGGCGTACGCAAGAAAAGCGGGAGGGTGTTTCCAACGAATAAGGCGGTTGAGGATAGGCTGTTTTCCGACCGGGACCTGCGCAGGCTGATCATTCCCCTGGTGATCGAGCAGTTCCTCGCGCTGTTCATCGGCATGGCGGATACCGTCATGGTCAGCACCGTGTCCGAAAGCGCGGTCAGCGCTATCTCGCTGGTGGACAGCATCAACGTGCTGCTCATCCAGCTGTTTTCCGCCATGGCCACGGGCGGCGCGGTGGTGGCGGCCCAGTATCTTGGGCGGCGCGACAACCGAAGCGCATGCAACGCCGCCAAGCAGCTGATGTATGTATCCACCGCGCTGGCGACGGCGCTGGGCGTTGTGGCCATCGTCTTTGCCAACCCGCTGCTTACCCTGTGCTTTGGCACGCTGCCGGAGGATACCCTCGTCTACTGCCGGACCTACTTGTACCTTTCTGCGGTGAGCTATCCGGCGCTCGCGCTCTACAACGGCGGCGCGGCGCTGCTGCGCGCCATGAACAACAGCAAGGCCAGCATGTACACCTCGCTGATGATGAACGTTTTTAACGTCGGCGGAAACGCTTTGCTGATCTATGGCCTGAACATGGAGGTCGCGGGCGCGGGCACGGCGTCGCTGCTGGCGCGTATGCTGGGCGCGGGCATCATGGTGTGGCTGCTGCTCAACCGCTCGGCTCCCATCCACCTCATTCATCCCATGCGTCCTGAAACGGACGGCCCCATGATCCGCCGCATCTTCAGCCAGGGTATCCCCAACGGACTGGAAAACAGCATGTTCCAGATCGGCAAGCTCATGGTGGCGGGCATCGTGAGCATGTTCGGCGTGTCCATCATCGCAGCCAACGCCATTTCCAACAACATTTCCTCGCTTTGCAACCTGCCTGGCACCGCCATCGGCCTGGCCATTGTGACCGTGGTTGGACAGTGTGTGGGCGCGGGCGACACCAAGCAGGCGCGATACTACGCGAACCGGCTGATCCTTCTGGTTTACGGCTTTACGTTTTTGGCGGATGTTGCGCTGTTTGCGTTTGCGCGGCCGTTGGCGGGGCTGTTTAACCTCAGCCCGGAGGGGGTGGATGCCGCCGAGGAGGTGCTGCGCTGGTATGCGGTGGCAGCAGCCATCTTCTGGCCGGCCAGCTTTACGGTGCCCAACGCCCTGCGCGCCGCGGGCGACGCGCGATTTACCATGGGCGTGTCGGTCTTCTGCATGTGGGTGTTCCGTATCGGGGCAAGCTACCTGCTGGTGTATTCGTTCAATATGGGCCTGCTGGGCATCTGGGTGGCCATGTTCATCGACTGGGTGGTACGCGCCGCATTTTTCGTGACGCGCTATCTGGGCTCCAAGTGGCTGACCAAACGGGTGGTATAAGCGCTCAGCGGTAGCGGCGCCGGAATTCGGTGGGCTGGATGCCGATGAGCTGCCGAAAGACCCGCGCAAAGTAGTTGCCGTCCCTAAAGCCCACGCTCAGCGCGATGGAGAGCATGGAATCATCCGTCTCCAGAAGATAGCGCTTGGCGCGTTCCACGCGCAGTTTGTTGACATAGGTGCTCATGCTCACGCCCAGCCGTTTCTTGAACATGTGGTTCAAACTGCTTTCCGAGCAGTGGCATTCCGCCGCGAGCAATGATATGGTAATGGGATTCTGGTATTCCTGATGCAAAAAACCCACGGCGTGGGTCAATAATTCGTCCGTGCCGCTTCGTTTGCGCGCGCTCACCAGATGCTGGCCGGTCACGCTTTCCTGTCCCATGCGGTAGGTCATGGCCAGATAGCTGGCAACAAAGTCCAGTGCGGGCAAAAGCGTCTGTTCCGGCACGGCGGTGGGCAGGATGTTCTGCTCATAGAGGCGCTGCGCCGCGGCAAGCTCCTCCTCCGGCGCACCGGTCATCGCATAGGCGATCCGGCTTTGCGCCTCTTCCTTTTTCATGGGCAAAAAACCTGCCGTTACCGCGCCCAGCAGCTTTCCCTCCCAGAGAATGGGGGAGACGTATTCGCCCACCCCCGCGTAGCACGCGCCCCGGTAGGTACAGCCCTCGGTGAGACATTTGTTGGCCATCTTCTTCATCATGCTCAGACAGTGATAATAGCGGCTCTGGCTCTGCTTGATGAACATGCAGTAGGGGTTGCTGTGCCCCAGATAGGGCGTGAGCGCTGCGCTGAGCTCCTTGTCGATGGGGATGAAGCCCACGTAGTCCTTAACGCAGATATGCAGATGATACGCCGCTTCAAGATATTCCAGCTGATGAATCAGCGCCTGGCAGCGATTGGTCTGGGGCATGCGATCCCTCCTGATTAGCATAAAACTGCAAATGATAGCATCAATCAGCACAGTTTTTTTCAAATGGCAGAATTGTGCTATTCTATTGCAGAAAGTTGACTTTCTTCATGCGGAAAACATGGTACAATCTGGCCATAAAGGATAAGAGCGTTGGAAACGAAAACCGCTCTTGCCTTCTATCTAGGATGATACTGCAAACGGGGGAGTGTGTCAACACATGCCGCGATACGATGTTGCCGTGATCGGAGCCGGTCCGGCCGGGGTATGCGCCGCTTTGGCCGCCGCGCGTAGCGGAGCCTGCACGCTGCTGGTCACGGACCGACCGGTTCCGGGCGGAAACAGCTCCAGCGAGATCCGCGTATGGACGCGGGGCGCAACCGGAGGCGGAAACCTGTTTGCGGAAGAAATGGGCATCTGGGGTGAACTGAAGCTGCGGGCCCTCGCACGCGATCCGCTGGGCAGCGTCCTCACTTGGGACGACGTGCTGCTGGACGCGCTGCTGAGCCAGCCGGGCCTGACGCTGCTGCTCAACACCCAGCTGACGGCGGCAAGCGTCCGGAATGGGCAGGTTGAGAGCGTCACGCTGCGCGGCCTGCGCACCGAACGCGAATGGGAACAGCAGGCGCATATCTACGTGGACTGCACGGGCGACGGGTATCTCTCCAAGCTGGCGGACGTTCCCTATCGTGAGGGGCGCGAGGGACGGGACGCCTTTGGGGAAAGCATGGCGCTTCCCACGGCGGACCGCTGCACGCAGGGCTGTTCCATTCTGCTTCAGTCGCGGAGGCTGGATCATCCGGCGCCTTTCGTCGCCCCCGATTACGCCTATCCGCTGGACCGGGTGCGCCAGCTGGTGGACCGGGGCGGACGCGTGGTGCGCGCGGATATGCAGGGAAGCGACTGCTGGTGGTTTGAGTACGGCGGCAGGCTGGATGTGATCGCCGACGACCAGCGCATCGGCCTGGAGCTGCGCGCTATCGCGCTGGGCATCTGGAACTATATCAAAAACAGCGGGCGCTACGATTCGGATAACCTCCAGCTGGAATGGCTGGGGCTGTATCCCGGCCGTCGCGGGTCCCGCAGGCTGATCGGACGCGATACCCTGACCCAGCGGGACGTGACGGGCGGCCTCAGCCGTCCCGACGCGGTGGCCTATGGCGGATGGTACATGGACAGCCATCCCTCCGGCGGGGTGCTCAGCGAAAAGGAGCAGTGCCGTCAGCTTGCGGTAGCGTGCTATGGCATACCGTTCGGATGCCTGTACTATCCGGGGGTGACCAACCTGCTCTTCGCGGGCCGGTGCGCCTCCATGAGCTATGCGGCCTTTACTTCCGCGCGGGTGATGAACACCTGTGCCCTTATGGGACAGGCGGCCGGGACGGCGGCGGCGATGTGCGCCGCGCGGCATCTGGCACCCGATACGCTTTTACAGATGGCCCTGGACGCGCTGCGCCGGCGGCTTGCCCTGGATGACGCGCTGCTGTCGGAACGGATGGAAAGCGGTTTTCTTCGCGCCGATGAAATCACGGCGTCCTCCGTGCGGCAGCCCGTGGGGGAGGCGGACGAAGGGCGCTGGCCCCTGTCGGAGCCGGCCTTTGTGGTCTATCCCGCATGCGGCGGCACGGCGCGGCTGACGGTGGAGAGCGAGCGGGAAACGGATGTGCGCATGGCGCTGGATGCCTCGCCCCTGCCCTCGCGGCGGGCGCCTTTCCCGCAGGACGCGGAAACGCTTTGCCTGCACATCCCTGCCGGCCATGGGGAAATCGAGCTTCCGGCGGAGGGAGAAGGCTTTGTTCAAGTGCGGCTGGAGCCTGCGCCGGGCGTGGCGCTGGTAGGCGGCACGCCGCTTCCCGGCGTGCTGGCGGGGTCCTGTGCGGAGGCGGAATGGTTTCATCCCTGCCTTACGCTTTCCGGGAAGGCGCTGTATGCGCCCCAAAACGTGCAGGACGGCTATCTGCGCCCCTGGAACGGGCCGCGCGTGTGGGCGTCGGAGGGCCTCGGCACGGCGGGCGAAGCGCTGTATCTTCGCTGGAAGAAACCGGTGCAGTTGGAATCCGTGCTTTTGTTCTTCGATCCCGAGCTGTCCATGGAACTGACCAGCAGCCGCTGCGAAACCTGGGACCCGCACCATCATTATGCGGCGCGGCAGGGCATGCCGCCTCAGTTGGCGCGCAGCTATCGGCTGGTAGCCCGCGGGCCGGAGGGCGAAAGGACACTTGCCGAGGTAAGCGGAAACGACCAGCGCAGGCGACTTCACCGCTTTGAACCCGTAGCCTGCACGGAGCTGGAGGTGCGCATCACCGCCACCTACGGCGGCGACGCCGTGGTCTGCGCCGTGCTCCCGAATCCCGAATATGACCGCTGACCGGGCGGCATAGCAATAGAACGATACCGTTAAAGGAGGAGACCATCATGAAAAAGCTGCTTGCACTGTTCCTTTGCGCAATGATGCTTCTGACCTCGGCCGCGGCCGTGGCGGAGGGCGCCAACATCGTCTGGGCCGGTTGGTCCGGCGAGGAAGAAGCCACCAAGGACATCTTCCAGAAGATGATGGACACCTATGAGGCCGAAACCGGCAACACCGTTACCTGGGTGGGCTGGACCTGGGACGACACCGCCCAGCAGCTGCTCATCCGCGTGCAGGGCGGCGAACAGCTCGATATCGCCCAGACCGACATCAGCATCTTCAACACCGTGGCTCAGGCGGGCGTGCTCGCCGACTGGGCCGAGATTCTGGGGGAGGACTACCTCACGGAGAACTTCGAGGAATCCGCGCTGGCTTCCGGCCGCATCGACGGCAAGCAGCTCGGCCTGCCCTGGTCCATGGCGTCCATCAGCATGGTCTATAACCCCGAGCTGCTCGCCGCCGCCGGCTGGGACACCGTGCCCACCACCATTGAGGAGTTTGAAGCCTGCATGGCCGACATCAAGGCCATGGACGAAAGCCTGATTCCCTACGGCCTGTCCACCAAGGACGCCACTTGCGCGGGCGACTTCATGCCCTGGCTGTGGGCCTTCGGCGGCAGCATTTTCGGGGAGGACGGCAGCGTGACCATCAACAGCCAGGCGACCGTCGACTGCCTCAACTGGTACAAGAGCCTGCTGGACAAGGGCTACATTGCCATGGATACCGGCCGCGGCGACAGCCGTCAGCTCTTTGCGCAGGGCAAGATCGCCTTCTATGACGACGCGGTTGTGGCCAAGGGCCAGGCCGTGAGCAACGGCGTGGCGCCCGAGGACGTGGTCAACGTCTGCTCCGCCATGCTCCGCCCTGTGCTCAATGAGGGCGACGAGCCTCAGAGCACCATGTGGGGTCATTTGCTGGTAGCCTTTGAGGCCAGCGAGAACAAGGAGGCCGTGGCCGAGATGGCGAAGGTTCTCACCAGCGACGCCATCGCGCTGGAGTACTTTGAGAAAAACGGCATGCCGCCCGTGACCAAGAGCGCCGCCGCGACCGACGTGGTCAAGAACGACGCCTACCTGAGCGGCTTCCTCACCTCTACCGCCACCGCGCGCCTGGAGGAGACCGCGAGCATGATCAATGCCAACGAGATCAAGGCCATCATCACCGAAGAGGTACAGGCGGTCCTGCTGGGCCAGAAGACCTCCGAGCAGGCCGCGGCCGACATGGAAGGCCGTCTGAACTCCCTGTAAGGAAACCCGGTTCCATGGGCGGAAGGGGGAAGCGTCCCTTCCGCCCCGCCCATGCTTGAGGAGGGTCCGCCATGCTTCAACGCGATTCCGCGCCGCGCCTGCGGGGACTGAGCGACCGCCATACCGGCGTGCTGCTGGTCATCCCCGGACTTGCGATGTTTCTGGCCATCATTCTTTACCCGTTCATCAGCGCCATCTTCATGTCCTTTACGGACCGCTCGCTCATGCGCCCTACCTATGAGGTCGTGGGCCTTGCCAACTATGCCAAGGTGCTCTCCGACCCCTACTTCGGGCAGACGGTGCTGACCACCGCGGCGTTCGTGCTGCTCTCCACGGCCCTGCCGTTTCTCCTGGGGCTGATCTGGGCAATTGTGCTGAACCAGGGCTTCCGCGGGAGCGAGTTTCTGCGCGGCGTAACGCTGGTCAACTGGATCATTCCCGGCACGGCCATCGGCTTTCTGTGGACCTGGATCTTCAACGGCCAGTACGGCATTCTCAACGCCCTCATTGAAGCCTGCGGTGGCGAAGGGCAGACATGGCTGGGGCAGACGGAAACGGGCTGAGCTGCGTGGTGATCGCCCGCACCTGGCAGATGCTGCCCTGGTACATGGCCTTTCTTCTGGGCGGGTTGCAGGGCGTGTCTTTGGACCAGATCGAGGCCGCCCGCATCGACGGGGCCAACAACTGGCAGGTGTTTGCCCACATCGTCGCACCGGCCATGCGGGGCATCATGACGCTGGTGCTTATCCTGGGCGCCATCGGCAACCTCCAGCACTTCGACCTGCCCTGGACCATGGTGCAGGGCGGCCCCGCCCGCGCCACCACGACGCTGTCCATCGAGGTCTACAAGACGGCCTTCAAGAACTGGAACATGGGCAAGGCCGCCACGGTGGGCACCATCTGGGCGCTGCTGCTGGCCATTTTCAGCTTCGTCTACCTGCGTCAGGTCAACGAAAGCGACTGAGGGGGGCGGGAAGGATGTTTCAAAAAACCGTAGGCTTCCGCGTATTCTTCTGGGCGTCTGTGGTTCTGATCGGCGGATTTGTATTTCTTCCGCTCCTGTGGCTGATCAACACGGCCCTGAAGCCCGCCGCCGAAACCTTTAGCCTGGCTTTTTTCTCCGGACCCATGACGCTGGACAACCTGCGCGGCATCGTAACCGATCCCAAGATCATGCGCTATTTGCTCAACAGCCTCGTGGTCAGCTTCTCCTCCAGCTTCCTGGCCACGGCAGTGTGCGCCTTCGCGGGCTACAGCTTCTCCAAGTTCCGCTACCGGGGCCGCAAATTCGTCATGGGCCTGTTTATGATGAGTCAGGCGTTTCCGCAGGCCATTTTGCTGCTCTCCATCTACGTGCTCATGCAGAAGCTCGGCCTTCTGGGCAGCTACTACGCGCTGATGATCAGCTACGTGGCCTTTACCCTTCCGGTGGGCACCTGGACGCTCAAGACGTATTTCGACCAGCTGCCCGACTCGCTCATCGAGAGCGCCAAGATCGACGGCGCGGGCAATTTCCGCATCATGTGGAAGATCATCTTCCCCATGGCGGTGCCGGGCATGGTATCCATCGCCATCTACGGCTTCGTGTGGAGCTGGAATGATTTGCTCTACTCCATGACTTTGGTCACCGACACCGCCAAGCGCACGCTGGCTTCGGGGCTGGTGATGACTTTCCTGGGCTAGGCCAGCACCAACTGGGGCGCCATGATGGCCGCCAGCGTCGTCAGCGCCGTGCCGGTTACGGTGGTGTTCATCTTCCTCCAGCGCTATTTCATCGCGGGCCTCACCAGCGGCGCGGTGAAAGGATAACACAGCGGGCTTTTGCCGGCGGCTTGCAGCAATGCGGCCGCCGTTTTTTTGCATCCCAGGCGGCCCGGCAAAAAACTGATACAATTTGGGCGTTTCCAACCCCGCGTGTTTATGGTATACTAACCAGAGCCCCTGCCCCTTTTCCCTGAGAGCGGGCAGGCCGCTGCGCGTTATTTTCTACACAGGAAAGGAGGCCGATCCCTCACATGCAGTACAACACGCCGCAGCAGGAGCGCCGTCCCACGCGCACGGACCCCGCCACGCCCAATGCGCCGAGGCCGCGCAAGGACTACGCGCCCAAAAAGCGCAAAAGCCAGCTGCAAAAGGTGCTGCCGCTGCTGCTATTGTTTTCGGCGCTGCTGATCTTGATTTACATCGTCAGCCCCAAGGAAGCGGGCAGACGGGTCGGCGGGAGCCGGTTTGACGGCCTGGTCATCAGCGAGGTGATGGCTGCCAACAACAGCGCCGTACCGGACGAAAACGGCGAGTTCAACGACTGGCTGGAATTGTACAACGGCACAGGCGCGGATCTGGACATGGAAGGCGTGATGCTCACCAACCGTACGGACCGCATCACCTTCCCCTTCCCAAGCTATACGCTCAAGGCGGGGGAGCGTGTGATCGTCTTTGCCAGCGACAGCTATCAGCTGGACCCGTCCAAGCCCTTCCACGGCAAGTTCAAGATTTCTTCGGCAGGCGACCACCTCTACCTGTATGACCCCGATATGTACCTCATCGACGAGTTGGCCACGCCCACGCTGACGGCGGATACCAGCTATGCGCTCACAGGCATCGACGAGGACGGCGTGCGCCACTACGAGACTACCACCTACTACAGCCCCGGCTATGAAAACACCGAAGAAGGCTTTGTGGAATATCGCTCGGCCAATTCGGTGGAGAGCGGCGCGCTGGTCATCAACGAGGTGTGCCCCGACCCCAAGGTGGGCATCCCCGACGAGGACGGCGAGATTGTGGACTGGGTGGAGCTGAAGAACAGCACCGACAGCCCCATTTCCCTGACCGGCTATTATCTGAGCGACAAGGAGAATAAGCCAACCAAGTGGCGCTTCCCGGACGGCGCAACCATACCGGCGAACGGCTACTATCTGGTGTACTGCTCCGGCAAGGACAAGCTGCAGGAAAACGGCGTGCCTCATACCAATTTCTCCATCTCCGCCGAGCGAGAAAGCATCGTGCTCAGCGACAGCTATGGCCGCCTGGTGGACCGTGTGAGCATCGAAAATGTGCCGGAGGACTATTCCTACGGCCGCAGCGACACGGGCGAATGGAAGCTGTTTGAGCTCAGCACGCCCGGCCAGCCCAACAATGCCCAGGGGCAGGCGCGCAGCGACGAGCTGATCCGCGCCTATAACCCCACCGGCGTCATCATCAGCGAGGTCATGGCCTCCAACGACACCATAGGGCTGGGTCCCGCTGCGATTACCACCGATTATGTGGAGCTTTACAATACGTCCGACCAGACCGTGGATCTCAGCAACTACGGCCTGAGCGACGATCTCGGTCGCCCGCGCAAATGGCAGTTCCCCCAGGGAACTGCCATTGCGCCGGGCGAATACAAGATCATTTATCTCGACGGACAGGCGGAATTGTCTACCATTACGGATTTGCATGCCAATTTTTCCATTGCCCGTGCGGGCGGCGAAACCATTTCCTTTTGCGACCCGACGGG
>CHCFC05602__coassemble_465_pt1 | contig 19885 bp, 17 predicted proteins | sample CHCFC05602__metabat2_high_PE_021 | metagenome-assembled genome bin CHCFC05602
GTGGAAAGCCCTGCCCGGCACGGTGCTCCCCTCCAGCAACGTGACCAACGGCACCGCCAGCAATAATGACAAGCTGGACAATGTCCCCCAGACCGGCGACACAAGCAACCTTGCTTTGTGGATTGCCATGTTGTTCGTCAGCGGCGGTGCAGCCATTGGCACAACGGTTGTAAGCAGGAAGAAAAAGTACAACAGATAATTGAATAGCGTTCCCTTGCTCCATCTTCCGAGCAAGACAAAAGCGTCGTAGTAATACGGCGCTTTTTTGTTACCCGGAAGCGACAAACAGCGGCTTTTGAACGGTTGGTGGTAAAGAATACCGACCCAAAAACAAAGCCGCTCATATCGAAAGAAAACGCCCAAAATCGCCCCGAAACCATACAGCGGGGTCAGGTTTTGGGCGTTTCTGCTGCGGCATGCCGCAAGGTTGCATTTCCGGTCGAAGTTTGTTACAATACAAATCAGTCGTCATCAATCGCGGAGGATAGCGTTGCCATGTTCAACATCGGTTTTTCCGAACTGATTCTGATCCTGCTGGTCGCGTTCGTCATCGTAGGGCCAAAGGACCTGCCCAAGGTGGCGCGCGCGCTGGGCCGGGGCGTAAGAAACCTGAAGCGCTGGATTGATGAATTCAAGGAAGAGACCGGTCTGGACGAAGCCATCGACGAGTTCAACAAGACCTCGCGCGACCTGGAGCGCACCTTCAAGGAAGCCGACCCGCGGCAAGACCTGAAAAAAGCGCGCGACGACGTGAAATCCGCGCTGGACGACGCGTCCAAAGCCGCGGAGAAAGCCTTGAAAGATCAACCCCAACAGGAGGAATAGCTTATGCGCATCGGTATCACGGAAATTCTGGTCATTCTGGTCATCGTGCTGGTGGTGTTCGGCGGCGGCAAGCTGGCGGGCGTAGGCAAGGCGCTGGGCCAGAGCATCCGCGATTTCAAGAAGGAAGTCAAGGCTGACGACGAGCCCGCCAAGAAAGAGGAGGACAAGGGCGGGGACGCCAAATAAGCCTCTATGAGCACAGATCAAAAGCAGGCCCTGTCGGCCCATCTCAAAGCCATCCGGCGCATGCTGATCATCTCCGTGGCGGCGGTGGCGGTGCTGTTTGTGTTGTTTTTCTACCTGCTGTGCGGGCCGCTGGTGGATTTCGTGCTGGCGCCGGTGCGGGCGCGCGGCATTGAGGTCATCACCACCAGCGTATCCGAAGCCCTGATGATGCAGTTCAAGGTCTGCCTGATCGCGGCGGTCATCGCGGGCATGCCGGTGATCATCTGGCAGATCTGGGTGTTCGTTTCCCCCGCGCTCTACCCGCAGGAGAAGCGGTTGTTCGCCACGCTGTTCTTCGTGGCATTACTGCTGTTTGTGGGCGGCGTGGTATTCTGCTACTGCCTGGTGTTCCCCATGGCCATCGACCTGTTCTGGTCCGCGGCGGACGGGGTGGCCTCTACGCTGTGGTCGGTCAAGGAATACTTCAATTTCGTTCTGTCCTTCGTGCTGCCCTTCGGGCTGATGTTCGAGCTGCCCGTGGTCGTCTACATGCTGGCGCGGCGCGGCCTGGTAACCTATCAGAAGCTGGCCCACTCGCGCAAGTACGTGATTCTGGTCATCGCCATCATCGCCGCCATCCTGACCCCGCCGGATGCGGTCAGCCAGTGCATGCTGGCCATCCCGATGATTCTGCTCTATGAGGTCGCCGCGCAGCTGGCACGTCTGGTCAAGCCCAAAAAACCGGCCGAAGCGCAATAAAAAAACCGCCGCGTTTCCATCACGGAAGCGCGGCGGCTTCTTGCTTTGTATTACTTCACCTGGGACAGCGCGTCGTTGACGGCCGCGATCAGGGCCTCGGAGGTCTTGGTCGCGCCGGTGACCGCGTCCACGCTGGTGGACTGGGCCGCGATGATGGCTTCGGGGATCTGCGCAAAAGCGGGATCGGCGATGCCGGCGGTCTCGTTGTGGCTGAGGACCTCGATCTTGGCGATCTTGTCGCCGTCCATGGTCACCTTCACCTTGATTTCGCCGCCGATTTCACTGGTGCCCACGCCGATGTACTCGTTCTCGCCCAAAGTCTCCTCTTCCTCGGCGGGCGCTTCCTCCACAACGGGAGCAGCCTCGAAGCCGAAGTGGATGTTGAGCAGCTCGATGGTCTTGACGGCCACCTCGGCGCTCAGGCCGGCGCAGCGGGCCAGACGGCCGGGATCGCTCATGGCATAGCCGGTGGCTTCCATGTACGCGCCCACGGAATCAGCGCACAGCACGGAATTGGCCACCGTGGTGACGGACTCCATCTCCGGCTGATAGGAGGGGAAGGGCTCGACCTTGTACCACTCATAGAGCTGGTCGCGCAGGGCGCGGGCATCCTCGGCCTCGCAGAACAGGCCGATTACCGCGCAGGCGCCGCCCAGCGAGCCGCACAGGGAGGCCACGCCGTAGCCGGCCGCGCCGTTGGCGAACATCTTGCCGTTGAGCACGTTATAGGGCGCGCCATAGGCCTCGCCCATGGTTTCCATGATGCCGGCGAACACGGCAGCGCAGCAGCCGCCATGGGAGTAGAAGCAGTCGTAGGTGTGCTTGAGCACGGCATCCTTGTCCACCTGCTGGTAGGTCCAGGGATAGGCGGGAGCCGACGCGGTCTCAGCCAGCGCGGGCTTGAGCACGGACGGGATGGCGGTCAGCGCGGCAGCGCCCAGCACGCCCTTGCCCGCGGCGCGCAGAAATTCACGGCGAGTCTGTTCAATGGGTTTCATGCGGAAAAAACCTCCTTGCTGTATTGGGACAACGTCCCCCTCATACTTGTCCAACTGGTGTAACTATACCGCATTCCACAAAGATTGTCAACCTAATAACGCAGCCAGGGCGTCCAACAGGCCGGGGTAAAACCATCCGGCATAAATTCCCACGCTCATCATGGCAAACAGGCCCGTCAGGCCCACCAGCCAGCCCGACCACCGCGCGCGGTCCCGCCAGTTGGCCGCGCCCAGTGCGGCGAAAAGCAGCGCCGGCATTACATAGCGGAAGTTGAAGGTGCACACATAGGGATAGTCCAGACAGAATTTGATGTAATAGGCCGCCAGCACCACGGCATACATGCCCAGGAATCCGGCCGAAAGCCCAGACAGCCCGGCGGGCCGCTTCACCAGCCCATAGACGAACAGAATCAGCTCCACCGCCAGCAGCACCACAAACAGCACCATCAGCAGGTAAGCCACGTTCCACATGGTCGTGCCGTTGTTAAACAGCGTCAGTTCATCGAACACAGCCGTTTTGAAGGTCTGCATCCACACATTGTGGTCCGTTTTGCGCACGCCGGTAAAAAACAGCTCGTTCCGGGCAAACCAGTCCGGGATGCCGAAGCGCTTCCAAAGGGACAAATTCCCCACGTTCAGGGTTTCCGGGGACAGACGCACATAATTGAGCGGCACGTCGAACGCCAGCAGATGGTACAGCGGCCAGGCTACCGCCAGCGGCACGCTCGCCAACAAGAACGCCGCGAACTGTCCCACATAACGCTTCCAGCGCTTCAGGTCCCGGAAGAACGCCACGATGAATACCATTGCCACGCAGGGAATCAGCAATCCGACGGACAGTTTGACCGCCATGCCCGCGCCCATCGAAAGGGCGATTCCCAGTATATCGCGCATGCGGCGTGTACGTTCCCACCGCACGGTAAAGAGAATGCAGACCAGAATGCAGAGGATGGAGAGGATATCGTTGTTGAGCGTCGCGCCGAAGATCCACAGCGACGGCTGAAACGCCATGATCAGCGCGCCCACATGCACGCCCCGCTCCCTGATGCCCAGAAAGCGCATCAGGTCCACCGCCACCAGCGGGCAGGCGGAGGCGGACAGAAGCGTAACCACCTGCAGGTTCTCCAGCGCCACGGCCTGGGAAACCCCCAACCACAGGTTCAGCCGCATGAACGCCGCCTGAATCAGGTGGTAGAGGGGCGGATTGTACAGAATGCTGTATCCGTTTTCGAGCGGATTCATGGTGGGCAAAGCCCCGTTTTCCACAATCCAGGCGATATAGCCCAGGTGGCCGTCCGGGTTGGTCTCCCCGCCCAGGTTCGCGTCGTATGCGGCCAGATCATGCCAGCTGAAATCATACGCCAGCTGGAGGATGAAGCACAGGCTCACCAGGAAGCCACCCGCCAGGATCAGCGAGGTGAGCGCCCGGTCTGTCCAGCGTCCGCCCGTGCGCAGCCATACGGCCAGCGCCAGCCACACGAGCGGCAACGCCGCGCAGGCGATGTCTGCCCCCTGCTCTCCCACAAAGGCAGTCAGCGTGTTGAGCACCCATGCGCCCAGCCCTGCCAAAAACAGCGCGGCATATTTCCGTCCTTCTCCGGTGGCAGCCGTCATGGCCCGTCCTCCTTTCGAGCGGCCCGAAACCATCGGGTCCCCCCATGCACAAAGCCCCGAGCGCGCCTGCGTGCCGGGGCCTTGCGCGCGCATCGCGCGTCATTCCTCGATTTCATCCATCAACGCCAGGTCGGGGTCCTCCTCCTCGGAAGCGGGAGCGGCCTCGGGCGCGGCTGTGTTGCCCGCAGCGGCCGCCATGGCCTCCTCGCGCACGATCTTCTCGATCTGATCCGCCAGCTCAGGATGGTCGCGCAGATACTGGCGCGCGTTCTCGCGGCCCTGACCGATGCGCTGGTCCTCGTAGGAGAACCAGGCGCCGCTCTTGTGGATGATGTCGCGCTCCACGGCCATGTCCAGAAGCGAGCCGAACTTGCTGATGCCCTCGCCATAGATGATGTCGAACTCGGCCACCTTGAAGGGCGGCGCCACCTTGTTCTTGACCACCTTGACCTTGGTGCGGTTTCCGATCACGTCGGACCCGTTTTTCAGCTGCTCGCCCCGGCGCACGTCCAGGCGCACGCTCGCGTAGAACTTGAGCGCCCTGCCGCCGGTGGTGGTTTCGGGGTTGCCGTACATCACGCCCACCTTTTCGCGCAGCTGGTTGATGAAGATGGCCACGGCATTGGTCTTGGAGATTACGCCGGTGAGCTTGCGCAGCGCCTGGCTCATCAGCCTCGCCTGCAGTCCCACGAAGCTGTCGCCCATGTCGCCCTCGATTTCGGCCTTGGGCACCAGCGCGGCCACGGAGTCGATGACCACGATATCCACCGCGCCGGAGCGCACCAGCGCCTCGCAGATCTCCAGCGCCTGCTCGCCGGTATCGGGCTGGGAGATGTAGAGGTCGTCGATGTTCACGCCCAGCTTCTTGGCATATACGGGGTCCAGCGCATGCTCGGCGTCGATGAACGCAGCCACGCCGCCCGCCTTCTGCGCCTCGGCCACACAGTGCAGGGCCACGGTGGTTTTGCCGCTGCTTTCAGGGCCGTAGATCTCCACCACACGGCCGCGCGGCAGGCCGCCCACGCCCAGCGCCAGATCCAGGTCCAGGCATCCGGTGGAGATCACCTGCAGGTTGGTATCAGCCACCTTGTCGCTGAATTTCATCACGCTGCCCTTGCCGTAGGTCTTGTTCAGCTGGGTCAGCGCATTTTCCAGCGCCTTCATCTTCTCCTCGCGCAGCTCGTCCTTCTTCACGATTTCCTTTTTCGCGGTCTCTTTCTTGGCCATCTTTCCATAAACCCCTCTTTCGTCCTGCTTTCCAAATCGGGCGATTTTTCCTATTCCAGCGCTTCCAGCGCCATTTCCAGCGCGCGGGCGGCGCTCTGCGCGCGCACCTGCGCCCGGTCTCCGGTAAAGTGGCATTCCTCCACGCGCGTGCCCGCGGCGCTGCTCACGCCGAGAAACACCGTGCCCACAGGGGTCTGCGGCGTGCCGCCGGTGGGACCGGCTACGCCCGTGGCGCTCACCGCCACATCCACCTTGAGCACCCGTCGCGCACCCTCGGCCATCTGCCGGGCGCACGGTTCGCTCACCACGCCCACGGTGTCGATCACCTGCCGGGATACGCCCAGCACCTCGTGCTTCACGCGGGGGTCATAGCTGACCACGCCGCCCATGAGCACCGCGCTCGCCCCGCTCACATCCGCCACCGACGAGGCGATCATCCCGCCGGTCAGGCTCTCGGCCGTACCCAAGGTTCTGTGCGCCGCCCCGAAGCGGGCGACCACCTGCTCGCTGATCTGTTGAAGCCGCGTCACGCCGCTCATCGTCCTTTCCAGGCCTTTCGCGCCGGGCCGCTCAGCGAAGGCTGCCGGCAAACAGCGCGCGATTTTTCCAGAAATAATCCACACCGCTCCACAGCGTCATGGCCATGGCCAGCGCCAGAAGCGCCCCGTTCAGCGCCGGAACGCGAAGCCAGCCGATGGCGCTCAGCAGATAGGCGACCAGCATGGCCATCTGCGTGCAGGTTTTGATCTTGCCCAGCTTGCCGGCCGCGATCACCTTGCCCTGCTCAACCGCCACCAGGCGCAGTCCGTCCACCGCCAGCTCGCGGAAAAGCACCACCACGCAGGCCCACGCGGGAATCAGCCCCTGCCCGCACAGGCTGATCATGGTGGACAGCACCAGCAGCTTGTCCGCCACGGGGTCCACAAATTTTCCGAAGTTGGTCACGATCCTGTAGCGGCGCGCCATCCAGCCGTCCGCCCAGTCCGTCAGGCTGCCCGCCAGAAACAGTGCCAGCGCTGCGATATAGGACCAGGAGGCGCCCAGGCAGATCATCAGCACCACCAAAGGAACCAGTCCGACCCGGAGGAGGGACAGTCGATTGGGCCAGTTCATAGCTTTTCCCCCGTCAGGTCATAGGTATCGGCGCCGGTGATGCGCGCCGTAACAAAGCAGCCGATATCCGCCTCCGAGGCGCCGCTTACGCGGATGATGCCGTCGGTCTCCGGCGCCTCCGCCGCGGAGCGTGCCACGGCCAGGCCGTCCACGCCCACGCTCTCCACCAGCACGCGCTCCTCATTGCCCACGCGCAGCCGGTTGCGCTCCAGCGAAATGGCCTGCTGCTCCGTCATCAGCCGGTCCAGCCGCTGCTGCTTCACTTCCTCCGGCACCTGGTCGGGCATGACGGCTGCGGGGGTATCGTCCTCCGCAGAATAGCAGAACGCGCCCAGGCGGTCAAAGCGCACGTCCCGAACAAAATCCATCAGGCGCTCGAACTGCTCGTCCGTCTCGCCGGGGAAGCCGGTGATGAAGGTGGTGCGCAGCGTAAAGCCCATCTCCCGCGCCTTTTTAAGGAAAGCGCGGGTCTGCTCGATGTCGCCCCGGCGGTTCATGCGCCGAAGCAGCTGCGGGTCGGCATGCTGAAGGGGCAGATCCAGATAGCGGCAGATGTTGGGCCGGGAGGCCATGGCCTCCAGCAGCGTATCATCCACCTCGTCGGGATAGCAGTAGAGCACGCGCAGCCACTCCACGCCGGGGATGTCCGCCGCGCGGACCATCAGCTCGGGAAGCAGGCTGCGCCCGTGCGTGTCCATGCCGAAGCGCGAGGTGTCCTGCGCCACCAGCACGTGTTCCCTGACGCCCTGCTCCGCCAGCGTGCGGATCTCCTCCAGCACGCTCTGCATCCCGCGCGAGCGGAATCCGCCGCGGATGAGCGGGATAGCGCAGTAGGCGCAGCGGTTGTCGCACCCGTCGGCAATGCGCACATAGGCCGTATACGGCGCGGTGGTGAGCACCCGCTCCCCGCACAGCACGGTGGCATCCGGCGCGCAGTAGCTGGGCCGCCTGCCCGCCAGCGCCTCCTCAATGGCGCGGGGCAGCATGGGGTACTGGCTCACGCCCAGCACCAGGTCTACCTCCGGCATATCCTGCAAAATGGCCTGCTCATAGCGCTGCGTGAGACATCCGGTGGCCGCCAGCAGCTTGAGCCGCCCCTCCTGCTTATACCGGGCCAGAGAGAGCAAGGTGTCGATGCTCTCCTGCTTGGCCGGCTCGATGAAGCCGCAGGTGTTGACGATCAGAATATCCGCCTCGCGTTCATCGGCGGTGATGCGGTAGCCCGCCTTGCGCAGAATCCCCAGCATCAGCTCGGTATCCACGCGGTTTTTGCTGCATCCAAGGGAAACGACGCCTACGCTGTACACCGTCCCTTTTTCCCTCCCATCGCTTCTTGAAGGATCGACGCGCACACATGTTTGTCTCTCCTGGCGTTATTTTACCATAGTTTCATCAGAATGCAACCCACCGTCCTGTCATACGGGCCCATTTGCGGTTTTTCGGAATTTCCATAAAAAATTGACTTCCTCCCCCCGGGTGTGATACGATAATTTGCGCCGGCGCATCAGCGCCGTGTGCAGGAAGGGAAGGCCGCAGGCATGGAAAAGGACCTGACGCGGGACGCCGCGCAAAAGCAGCTGCCCCGCTGGGATGGCCCGCTCACGCACCCGTTTTACAGCAAGGTGCTCAAGCGGGGCCTGGACTTTGTACTGGCGGTCGTTTTTCTGTTTCCCTGCCTTGTGGTGATGCTGCCCATCGCCGTGGCGGTCAAGTGCACGTCGCGCGGGCCGGTGTTCTACCGGGCGCTGCGCGGCGGATACCACAACCGGCCTTTTTCCATCCTGAAATTCCGCACCATGGTGGTGGGCGCGGACCAGTACGCTTCCACCACGGCGCTGGATGATCCCCGGGTGACGCGGGTGGGGCGTGTGCTGCGGCACAGCAAGCTGGACGAGCTGCCCCAGCTGTTCAATATCCTCAAGGGGGACATGTCCTTCATCGGGCCCCGGCCGGAGCTTTTGCGCTATACCATGCGCTATACGCCCGAGCAGCAGTGCATCCTGTGGGTGCGCCCCGGCATCAGCGACCCCAGCTCCATCCACCTGATCAACCTGGACGAGCTGGTGGGGCACGACGACCCGGAGGGCTGCTACGAAGCCAAGATTCTTGACGAAAAAAACCGCATGCGCGTGGCTTACGCGCGCAGCCAGTCCTTCGGGCTGGACGCGAAGGTGTTTTGGGATACGCTTTTGTGCGTACTGAAGAAGAACCTCAAGAGGGAACCGTCCGCGCGGAGCGAAATGCCCGCGCGGCAAGGAGGTAACCGATGAACTGCCAAAAGAGTCTGGATCTGGCCTACAAGATCCGCCTGCACGCGCTGGAGATGACCAGCCGCGGGGGTACCTCGCACATCGCCAGCATCTTTTCCATGGCGGACCTGGTGGCCGTGCTCTATGCCGACGTGCTGCGCTACGACCCGCGCAATCCGCGCATGCCTGGCCGCGACCGCCTGCTCCTGAGCAAGGGCCACGCGGGTGCGGGCATCTATGCGGCGCTGGCGGAAAGCGGCTTTTTTCCCGTGGAGGAGCTGCTCACCCACTGCCAGAACGGCAGCCGCCTCAGCGGGCATGTCAGCCACAAGGGCGTGCCGGGGGTGGAGGCCTCCACGGGCTCGCTGGGGCAGGGCCTGCCCATGGCCATGGGCATGGCGATGGCCGCGAAGCTGAACCATGAGGATCACCGCATATACTGCATCATCGGCGACGGCGAATGCGACGAGGGCGCCATCTGGGAAAGTGCGCTCATCGCCCACCAGTATAAGCTGGACAACTTCATCGTCACCATCGACTTCAACAAGATCCAGTCCCTGGCCCCGGTGGAGGAGACGATCGCGCTGGAGCCGCTGGACGAAAAATGGCGCGCCTTCGGCTGGCACGTCATCCGCGTGGACGGGCACGACCACGAGGCGTTGCACCGCGCCTATGAGGAGGCCCGCGGCGCGATGGGCGGCGGCAAGCCCGTCGTGGTCATCGCCGATACGGTGAAGGGCAAGGGCGTGAGCTTTATGGAGCATTCCGTGCTGTGGCATTACCGCACCGCGCGCGGCGAGGAATACGAAGCGGCGCTGAAAGAACTGGAGGCCGGCAAGCCATGAGAGACACCTTCACCCGCTGCCTGGAAGCCTACGCCCAGACGCACCCCGAGCTGGTGCTGGTCACCGGCGACCTGGGCTTTGGCGTGCTGTTTCCCTACATGAAAAAATTTCCCGACCGCTTCATCAACGCCGGCATTTCGGAGCAGGCCATGATGAGCATGGCCGCCGGCATGGCGCTGGAGGGAAAGACGGTGGTGGTCTATTCCATCGGCAACTTCCCCACGCTGCGCTGTCTGGAGCAGATCCGCAACTGCTGCGCCTACCATGAGGCGAACGTGAAGATCGTGTGCGTGGGCGCAGGCTTCGTCTACGGTACGCTGGGCATGACGCACCACGCCACGGAGGACATGAGCGCGCTGCGCATCCTGCCGGGCGTGAAGGTATACGCGCCCGCCGACGGCGTGGAGACCGAGGCCGTGATGGGGCCCTTCCTCAGCGAGCCGGGCGTGGCCTACCTGCGCATCGGCCGCGGCGGCGAACCGCATTTTCACGAGGACGGTTCCCTGGCCGGCTACCGCTGCGGGCAGGCGCTGGAGCAGTTCCCCGGCACGGATGCCTATATTCTCACGGCGGGCGGCATTCTGGGCAGCGCCGTGGAAGCGGCGCATCTATTGGAGGCGGACGGCCTGCACATCGGCGTGGCCAGCTTCCCCACCGTCAAGCCCCTGGACGAAGCCTACCTCGCGGCGCTGTGCGGCCGGGTGCCCGTGCTCTTCACGCTGGAGGAGCACACCATCGTGGGTGGCTTCGGCGGCGCGGTGTGCGAATACGTCTGCGGCCTGACCGGCCCGCGCCCCCGCGTGGTGCGCCTGGGCCTGAACGATACCTATTGCAGCATCGTGGGCAACCAGAGCTATCTGGAAAAGCACTTCGGCCTGGACGGCGAAGGCGTGGCCCGGCGCGTGCGTCAGGAATTGGGAAGAGCGTAAAAACAAACGTTACAGCATAAAGACAGGCCCCGCGGGCGAATCCCGCGGGGCCTGTTTTTTATCCCTGCTCTCCCAGCAGCTCCAGCAGCTTTTGCCGCAGGGCCTCCGGATCGGCCTTGCCGCGCGTGAGCGCCATGGCCTTGCCCATCAGGGCCTTTTCCACGTTGGTTTTGCCGGAGCGGTAGGTTTTCACCATGTCGGGGTTATTCTCCAGCGCCTCCCGCGCGGCGGCCTCCAGCGCGGCAGGATCGGTGAGAGTAAACAGGTCGTGGTCCTGCGCATAGGCGGCGGGGTCCTGATCCTGATCAAAGAGCGCGGAGAGAATCTTTTTTCCGGTGGAGCTGTTGACCTTGCCCGCGCCGATCATGTCGCTGAGCGCCGAAAGGTGCTCCGGCGCGATGGGCAGCGCCTCCGGGCCGCGCTCGCCGGTATGCGCGGTATCGCGCAGGGTGATCTGCGCAAAAACCTCGCCCAGAATGAGGTTGCAAAGCGCCACGGGGTTTTGTGCCAGGGCGGCCGCCTGCTCGAAGTACTCCGCGAGCCAGCGCTCGGCGGTGAGCTGCTCGGCCGCATAGGCGGTCAGCCCGTACCGCTGCATGTAGCGCATGCGGCGCTCGTCGGGCAGCGCGGGGATGGATGCGCGGATCTCGGCCATTTCGGCGTCGCCGAGGTAGATTTCCGGCAGATCGGGGTCGGGAAAGTAGCGGTAATCGGCGCTGTTTTCCTTGCGGCGCATGGAGGAGGTCTTGCCGGTCTTCTGGTCGTAGCGGCGGGTTTCCTGCACCACGGCCTCCCCCGCTTCCAGCGCCTCCACCTGCCGCCGGTACTCGGCTTCGATGGCGCGCTCCACGCTCTGGAAGGAGTTGAGGTTCTTCATTTCGGTGCGCACGCCGAAGGGCTCTCCGGGCCTGTGCACGCTCAGGTTCACGTCGCAGCGCATGCTGCCCTCGTTCATGCGGCAGTCGCTCACGCCCGTATAGGTCAGGACGGCGCGCAGCTTGCGCAGGTAGGCCACGGCCTCCTCCGCGGAGCGGATGTCCGGCTCGGACACGATCTCGATCAGCGGCACGCCGCAGCGGTTCATGTCCAGCGCCGTGCCGGATTTCTCATCGTGCAGGAGCTTGCCCGCATCCTCCTCGATATGGATGCGGGTGATGCCCACGCGCTTTTCCCCCGCGCCGGTCTGGATGGTGAGCGCTCCCCCCTCGCACAGGGGGCGGTAGAACTGGCTGATCTGATAGGCTTTGGGCAGGTCGGGATAAAAGTAATTCTTGCGGTCGAAGCGGCTGCGGTGGTGCACATGGCAGCCCAGCGCCATGCCGGCCATGGCCGCATAGCGCAGCACCTGGGCGTTGAACACCGGCAGCGCCCCCGGCAGGCCCATGCACACGGGGCACACATGCGTGTTGGGCTCCGCGCCGAAGGCGTTTTTGCAGGCGCAGAACACCTTGCTTTTTGTGCGCAGCTCCACATGCGTTTCCAGGCCGATGACCATTTCATATGCCCTGTTCATGCCCGCGCCTCCTCTTCCACCGCGTCATAGGGATGCATGCCCTCATTCACCCTCGCCGTGCGTTCATACGCCCCGGCGATTCCCATCAGAAGCGGCAGGCTGTCCCGCGCGCCCATCAGGCTCATGCCGATGGGCAGCCCCTCCGCCGACCGTCCGCACGGCACCGACACTGCGGGCAGTCCGGTGATGTTGGCCGGCACGGTATAGATGTCGCCCAGGTACATTTCCATGGGATCGCCCGTCTTTTCACCCAGGCGGTAAGCCGGGGTGGGCGCCACGGGGGAGAGCAGGGCGGCGCAGCCGCCAAGCGCCTCGGCCGCCTCGTGGCGCAGCAGTTCGCGCGCCTTGAGCGCCTTGAGGTAGTACTGGTCCTGATAGCCGCTGCTGAGGGCGAAGGTGCCCAGCATGATGCGCCGCTTGACCTCCATGCCAAAGCCCTCCTGACGGCTCTTGCGGTACAGCTCGTCCAGATCGGCGTAGGCCTGCGCGCGATAGCCGTAGCGCACGCCGTCATAGCGGGCCAGGTTGCTGGACGCCTCCGCGCTGGAGATGACGTAGTACGCGGGGAGCGCATAGGGCAGCGAGGGGAGGCTCACCTTGCGCACCTGCGCCCCCAGCCCGCGCAGCGTCCCGGCCGCAGCCTCCACGGCGGCGCGCACCTGCGCGTCCAGCCCCTCGCCGAAGCACTCCGCCGGCAGGCCCACCGTCAGCCCGGAAAGGTCCTGCATCTCCCGGCCCGCGCAGGGCCGGGCCAGCGCGGGGTCGCTGGTCATGTCGCGGGGATCGCCCCCGCAGATCACATCCAGCACCAGCGCCGCGTCCGCGGCGGTCTTGCACAGCGGGCCGATCTGGTCCAGCGAGCTGGCGAAGGCCACCAGCCCATACCGGCTGACCGCGCCGTAGGCGGGCTTCACGCCCACCACGCCGCAGAAGCTGGCAGGCTGGCGGATGCTGCCGCCCGTGTCGCTGCCCAGCGCCGCCGGAGCCATGCCCGCGGCCACCGCCGCCGCCGAGCCGCCCGACGAGCCGCCCGGAACGCGGTCCGGGTTCCAGGGATTGCGCGTAACGCCAAAGGCGCTGTTTTCGGTGCTGCCGCCCATGGCGAACTCATCCATGTTGAGTCGGCCCAAGATGGGCATGCCGGCGGCATGCAGCTTTTCGATCACCGTCGCGTCATAGGGCGAGCGGAAGGACGCCAGCATGCGGCTTGCGCAGGAGCACACGCGCCCGCGCATGACCAGATTGTCCTTGACCGCGATGGGCACGCCGTCCAGCGGCGACCGCTTTTGTCCCAGCGCGCGTCGCGCGTCGGCCTCCGCGGCCTCGCGCAGGGCGTCGTCGGGGTAGGTTTCCAGATAGGCGTGCACGTCGCCGTCGCGCGCGTCAATGGCGCGAAGGTACGCCTGAACGATCTCCACGGAGGTGATCTGCCCGCCGTCCAGCAGGGCGCACAGCTCCGTCACGGTCTTTCGGCAGAGCGCCGGTATGCATTTCATAGGACAATGCGCCTCCCTTTCAGTCAAAGGTCCTGGGCACGGTGATCAGGCGGCCCGTCACGGTGGACGCGTTCATGAGCACCGCCTCGATGGGCAGGCTTTCGCCGGGCTCGTCGGGGCGCAGGGACTGCGCTTGGGGCGCGGTGCGCGGCCGCGGAGGCGCCTCGCGCTGCAGCCCGGCCAGCTCGCCCGCAAAGTCCACGATGGAGGCAAATTCCTGACTCATGCGCTCCTCCTCGCCGGGCGAGAGGGTGAGCATGGACAGAAGCGCCGCGTTCTCCACCGCCTCGCGCCGGAGGGCGCGGACATGCTCTTCCCGCCCCGTCTCCGCCACCGACACGCCCAGCTTGAGCGCCTCCAGCTGCGAGGCGTCCACATAATCCGGCGCGCCGGTAAGCGGGCAGCGCGCATCCTTGGTCTTGGGGAAGGCGATGACCTCGCGCAGCGAAGACGCGCCCAACAGCAGCATGCACAGCCGGTCCACGCCGAAGGCAAACCCCGCGTGCGGCGGCGTGCCAAAGCGGAACGCGTCCAGCAAAAACCCGAAGCGTTCCCGCGCTTCCTCCTTGTCAAAGCCCAGGGCGCGGAACACCTTCTGCTGGATCTCCGCGCGATGGATGCGCACGCTGCCGCTGCCCAGCTCCACGCCGTTGAGCACCACGTCGTAGGCCTGCGAACGCACGAGGGGCTTGGTCCGGTCCTCCTGCATCAGCTCCACATCCTCCGGAAACGGCATCGTGAAGGGATGGTGCATGGCGGCATAGCGCTTTTCGTCCTTTTTGTATTCAAACATGGGGAAATCCGTCACCAGCGCGAACCGGAAATCGCCGGGGTCGGCCAGGCCCAACAGGTCCGCGCACTTGAGGCGCAGGCCGCCCAGCACCCGCCGCGCCACCTCCAGCGCATCCGCGCAGAAGAGGATGAAGTCGCCGGGCCGCGCCTCCAGACGCTCCTCCAGCTCCCGCCACACCGGCGGGTCAAAATACTTGGGCAGAATGGAGTTGACCTCGCCATTCTCACGGTAGAGAATCCAGGCCATGCCCCTGGCGCCGAGCCGGACGGCCTGGCGGGTGAGCAGGTCGATGGTGGAGCGGCTGAAGCTCGCCCCCGCGCCCCTGACGTTGATGGCGCGCACCACGCCGCCGTCTTTCAGCGCCTCCGTAAAAACGGAGAACGACGCGCGGCCGGCGATGTCGCTCACATCCACGATGGGCAGCTCAAAGCGCAGGTCCGGCTTGTCGCTGCCGTAGCGGTCCATGGCCTCCTGCCAGGTGAGCCGCCGGAAGGGATGCGGCACGGGACGGCCCATCACCCGCTCGAACAGGCGTGTGAACAGGTCCGTGAGGAAGGCGAGCATGTCCTCCTGGTCCACGAAGCTGCGCTCCATGTCCACCTGAGTAAACTCCGGCTGGCGGTCGGCGCGCAGGTCCTCGTCGCGAAAGCAGCGCGCCACCTGATAGTACTTGTCGATGCCCGATACCATCAGAAGCTGCTTGTAGATCTGCGGGCTCTGGGGCAGGGCGTAGAACGTGCCGGGATGCACGCGGCTGGGCACCAGATAGTCGCGCGCGCCCTCCGGCGTGGATTTGCACAAAATGGGCGTTTCCACCTGCAAAAATCCCTGATCGTTCAAGATCCGCTGCACCTCGCTGAGCAGCGTGTGGCGAAAGAGCAGATTCCGGTACATCTGCGGGCGGCGCAGGTCCAGATAGCGGTACTTGAGCCGCACCTCCTCACGCACAGGCTCCTCGTCGGTGAGGGAAAAGGGCAGCGTATCCGCCGCAGAGAGCAATTCCATATGGCTGGCGGCCAGCTCCACCTCGCCGGTGGGCAAAGCGGGGTTGTAGGTGCTCTCGTCGCGCAGGCGCACCTCGCCGGTGATCTTGACCACGCTCTGGTTTTTGAGCCGCTCGGCCAGCGCAAAGCTGGCGGGGTCCGCCACGGCCTGGTCAAACACCGTCTGCACCACGCCCTCGCGGTCGCGCACATCCACGAAGATGACGCCGCCCATGTCGCGGCAGGTCAGCACCCAGCCGCACACCGTGGCCTGCCGGCCGATGTGCACGCGGCGCAGGGTTCCGCAGTAATGCGTTCTTTCCATAAAGCTGCAACCTCCCTTATCGCCGGGTATGAAAAAAGCCCCCCGCCCCGGCATTTCCGGGGCGAAAGGCCAAAGCCTTCCGCGGTACCACCCGCGTTGGACAGAATTGTCCCACTTTCAGCAGGGAACGCCATTGATCCCCCCGCGCTGTACCGGGCGCGCCCGTCCGCGCCTACTCGGACCCTTCGGCCCTTTGGGACGGATGCTCGGGGATGTTCTTCGCTTTCCCGGCCCTGCCGCCTTTCCAGCCCCGGCGGCTCTCTGCGAAGGCCTTGCGGGCAAGCTACTCTTCCCGTCATCGCCATGTGCGGAATGATAGCAGGGATTCGCCGGGCTGTCAAGGGGAAGCACAAAAAAAGTGCAGCCCGCATACCGCCCGTCACGGCAGCGTCTGAGCGCAAATAGCAGCGCCATGGACGAAAGCCGCCCATGGCGCGTAATGAAATTTCAAATATCTACTATTGTGCCTGTTTGAAATATTCCGTGGGGTAATTGATGCGCAGCGCCGCCTCATCCACCTTGTAGCGGCTGAGATGGCGGTCCATCACCTGACGTGCGGCCACCTTATCGCGCGCGGCCAGCGCTTCAACGATGAGCGCATGATCATCCACAATCTTGTTGTTTTTTACCGTGGTCAGCGACATGTTGCGCACCCGGTCAAAATGGGCGGTGAAGCTGTTCATCATGCCGTAGGTCTGTTCCTTGCGGGCGATCCGGAACAGAAGGCTGTGAAACGCATTATCCAGCGCCCACAGGCGTTCCAGAGCCCCATCGGCCAGGTGGCGGCGCTGGAGCGCGATGTTCTCCTCCAGCATTGCCAGATCATCGTCCGTGACCACATCGCAGTCCAGCTCCACTACGGCGCCTTCCAGCACGCTGCGCATGAACCGCGCCTCCTCCACCAGATCGTAGTCGATCAAAGCGACGGCGCTGCCGCGCTGGGGATAGACGTCCACCAGCCGAACCTTGGACAGCTCCATCAGCGCCTCCCGCACAGGGGTGCGTGACAGGCCCATCTGCGCGGCCAGCTCGTTTTCACTGACCATGCTGCCAGGTTTCAGCTCCAGATGGATGATGTTATCCTTCAGATTGCGCAGGGCGTACTCCCGCCCTGTTTCGCGCATACGCCGCGCCAGAAGCCTCACGCTTTTCCCCTCCTTATTGCAGTTCCTTTTTCAGGGTCGCGCGCACCGCGCCCGGGCCGGCCAGCATTTCGGAAAGCATTCTCTCCACCTTGTCCGCCAGTCCGGCCTCATAGAGGTTCACTCCAAAGAGCACCTCGTTTTCCAGAATCGGCCCGATCGCGCCCTGCACGCTCTGAGGCTGTCCCAGCTTTACAGCAGCCATCGCCTGCGTGAGCTGCCCAAGCATGGGGTCGGGACTGACTGCCATGTCGCGGCCCTCATCATCCACGCCAAGCAGGTAGCGCAGCCATCCGGCCAGCGCCAGCGGAATGGCCGTGAGCGAGGCGGGGTCCAGCGTGGGGGAGGCCATGTAGCTCTTGAGCGTCTCGCCAAAGCGCACGGGGATTTTCTGGCTGGTATCCGTAGCGATTCGCTGCGGAGTATCCGGGATAAACGGATTGGGCAGGCGCTGGGTCACGACCTCATCAATGAATGCACGGGGGCTGAGAATCCCCGGATCGGTCACCACGGGCAGGCCCTCGGTGTAGCCGATGCGCCTGACCAGTTCCACCAGCTCCGGATCGCCCATTTCGGCGGCGATGCTCTCATAGCCCAGCAGGCAGCCGTACACCGCAAGCGCCGTGTGCAGGGGATTCAGGCAGGTGGTCACTTTCATCCGCTCGGTCATGTTGACGGTATCGCGGTCGGTCATGTATACGCCGGCCTGCTCCAGCGGCGGCCGTCCGTTGGGGAAACGGTCCTCCACCACCAGATACTGCGGCACCTCGGCATTGACAAAGGGCGCGATATAGGTATGGCGTCCGGTGATGACGGGAGCCATACCCTCCACTCCCAGCGTTTCCAGCTGCTTTTGGATGATCTCAGAGGGACGCGGAGTGATCTTGTCGATCATGCTCCAGGGGAAGCTGACCTTCTGCTCGTCGGACATCCAGTCCACATAGGCGGCAGGCACGAGGCCGTTGTCCCGCCATCCGGCGGCGATTTCCAGCACACTCTGGCGCAGCTTTTCACCGTTGTGACTGCAATTGTCCATGCTGACCAGGGCGATGGGACAGGCGCCCGCCTCAAAGCGCACCAGCATCATGGCAGCAACCACGCTCATGGCATGCCGCGCCTGCTCCGGGCCATTTTTCAGGTCCTGAGCCACCACGGGCAGCAGCTGACCCTTCATGTCACGAAGGCCATAGCCTTTTTCGGTGATGGTGAAGCTGGCCATCTGCAGGGACGGGCTTTCAAAGACCGCTTTCAGGGCCTTCCAGTCGCGCGCGTTGGTGCAATCGGCCTTCAGTCCGTTGGCGATGGAGGCGATGACCTCCTTCTGCGTTTCGCCGTCCGGCCTGAGGCTGACCATGAGCGTCATGGAATCGTGCGGCGTATAGATCTGATCGATGATATCGTAGTCAAAGGTCTCCGCGGCCACGATGCCGCTCTGCTGCAACCCCTTGTTCAAAAGCCGCTGCTGCAGCCCGGCGATAAAACCGCGGAAGATGTTTCCCGCGCCAAAGTGCACCCAAACGGGGTTGTCGCCGGTGTGCATGCACATAGCAGGCCAGTCAAAAGCGGGAAGCGCGATGCCGGCCTGCTGCCACGCCTTCGCGTCGCGAATGCCCTGATAGGTAAGTTTCATGGTCAATCAGACCTCCTTTTGGGGGGACCCGGCGCGGCCTGCCGCCCGCCCTTGCGGGAGCGGGCGGCGCGCCGCGGGTCACTGCTTTTCGATGGCCTCCCAGAGGCCGTTGAGGTAGGCGGCGCCCAGCGCGCGGTCATACAGGCCGTAGCCGGGGCGGCCCTGCTCGTCCCAGATCATGCGGCCATGATCAGGACGCACATAGGTATCGGGACAGGTGTCGTGGATGGCCTTCATAATGGCGTACATATCCAGATCGCCGGTAGAGGACAGGTGTGCCGCCTCGCGGAAATGATGGTGCCCAAGGTACTTGACATTGCGCACGTGCATGGCGCCGATGCGGTTCATTTCGCCGAAATGACGGATGACCGCGGGCACGTCGTTCTCCGGGTTGGAGCCCAGCGAACCAGTGCACAGACAGACGGTGTTGGCCGGGCTGTCGTGCAGCTTGATGATCTTGTCATAGTCATCCTGGCTGTGGGCGATGCGTGGCAGGCCGAAGATGGGCCATGCGGGGTCGTCCGGGTGGCAGGCCATGCGCACGCCTACCTCCTCGCACACGGGAATCACCGCATCCAGAAAATACTTGTAATTCTCGCGCAGGTTATCAGGCGTCATGCCCTCGTACTGCTTCAGCGTCGTTTCCAGCAGCGCCAGACGCTCCGGCTCCCAGCCGGGCAGCGTGAAGCCATGGCTGTCCTCGGCGGTCTTGCGCACGATTTCCAGAGGACCCATCTGGCCCAGGTCCTTTTCGTCAAAGTACAGGCTGTTGGAGCCGTCCTCCGGAATCACGCGCGCCAGGTCGGTGCGCAGCCAGTCAAACACCGGCATGAAGTTGTACACGATCACCTTGATGCCATGGCGGGCGAGGTTTCGGATGGTGTCGATGTAGTTCTGGATGTACTTGTCACGCGTGGGCAGGCCGATCTTGATATCCTCATGGACGTTTACACTCTCGATGACTTCCAGCTCAAGCCCGGCTGCGTGAACCTCATCCACCAGCTCCTTGATTTCCTCCTCTTCCCATACCACGCCGGCAGGCCGGTCCAAAAGGCCCATCAGGCCCGTCATGCCGGGGATCTGCCGGATGTATTTCAGCGGAATGGGATCTGCCTTGCTTCCATACCAGCGAAAGGTCATTTTCATGGCTTATTCTCCTTAACCTGAATCAAACCGCATACTGATTGCAAACAGGTTTTCCTTATCTTCCCCGCGGATTTGCCATCCGCAGAAGGGCCGCTCCATACTGCCATCTTAGCATTTTCTTCTCTGATGTGTC
>CHCFC05602__coassemble_475_pt1 | contig 19579 bp, 7 predicted proteins | sample CHCFC05602__metabat2_high_PE_021 | metagenome-assembled genome bin CHCFC05602
TTCTGTTCCTAATAGTTATTATATATTCGACATGCTTATCCGCTTTTCCTTATAAAAAAAGACCGTTGACTTGATTTTGTCAACGGTCTGAGGCCCCGGCTATGCCGGGGCAGGCGTGCACAGACGCGCTGGCCGTCCGCTAGGACGCCAGAAACGCAAATCCATAGGCGAATAGCCTTTTCAGATCCGTCCAGGCGCGGTTGCGCGTGGGGGCGTCCAGAAGGACGGCGATCAGCGTCTGGCCGTTCCGCTGCGCCGCGCCCACGTAGCAGAAACCCGCATGCGACGTATATCCGCTCTTGACGCCCGCCGCCCCTTCGATATAGAAGGGCGAGTCGGGCTTAAAAATTTCATAGGCGTTTTCAATGACCAACGGTTCCCGCTTTGATGTGGCGGGCAAGGTGTAGCGCAGGCAGGTAACGATCTGGCAGAAAGTGGGGTTGGTCAGCCCCTGGCGTGCCAGAATGGCCAGATCGCGCGCGGTGGTATAGTGATCCGGGTCATGGTAGCCGTGCGGGTTGACAAAGTGGGTCCCCGTCATGCCCAGCTCATAGGCACGCGCGTTCATGCGGGCTACGAAGGCGTCCACGCTGCCGGCGCACAGCTCGGCCACAGCGTTGGCCGCATCGTTGCCGGAGCGGATGATGAGGCCGTAGAGCAGGTCCAGCATGGTCATCTGCTCGCCCTCATACACGGGCACCAGCGAGCTGTCCTTGGGCACATCCGCCGCGCAGGCGGGAATGGTGACCTCCTCCTCCAGCCCGTCGCGCTCCAGCGCCAGGAGAAGCGTCATGATTTTGGTGGTGCTGGCGGGATAGTGCTGCGTATCGGCCTCGTGGGAAAACAGCACGTTTCCCGTGGAGGCCTCCATCACGATGCAGGCCTTGGAATACAGGTCATCCTCGCTCAGCGCCAGGGGCGTGCTTTCGTCAAAATAGATGGGCGCCTCAAAGCCGTATACGCTCAGATCGCTCATGAGCAGGTCCACCAGGCCCGGCGTGGCCACGCCGTCCAGGCTGAGCCCGCTCAGCCCCAGCTGGATCATGCGCTGCTGGAACAGCCTTACGGCCGCTTCGGTATTGTCGCCATAGACGCCGTCGGCGTCATCGGAAAGGAGCTTCAGGTCGATCAGCCGGCTTTGCAGCTGCCGCACACGGTCGCCCTGGCTGCCCAGGCGCAGGGTGCGCAGCGTGGCCTCCGCCTCCGGGTCAAACAAAAGCGCCAGGGTATCCGCATCGGCCTTTCCGGTCTGGGCCACATCATAGCCTGCGGCAGCCAGAAGGCGCTGTGCCTCCTCGACCCCGGCCGCGGTCTGCTTGCCGTAGATGCCGTCGGCCTCGCCCGTAGACAGGCCCAGAGACTGGAGGCGTTTTTGCAGTTCAACCACCGCGTCGCCCGTATCACCGGAGGCGAGCGGCTGGCGCGCCGTTTCCGCCGCAGCCGGAACGCAGAATGCGATCAGCAGGACCATAAACAGCGCAAGCAACCGTTTCATCTTTCGTTAGACCCCTTCCCGCCATCAGGCATGGCTCCATTGTATAAAAACGAAGCGCCAATGGCAATCCCTGCCGGTCATGGAGAGAAAAAAGCGCGCATATCCTGCCGCGGAGGGATGCAGTATGAGGCATGGCTATCCGCCGGTATGGCTGTCCGCCGCGCTGCTGGCGCTGGCACTGATGTGGAGAATGGTGGGCGCCCCCCTGACGGGACCGCAGCTGGAGGACATCCAGACCCCTTTGTGGCAGGCACGGGTACTGATGCCCACGCGGGTCGCGCGCATTTTGCGGCTGTGGCTGCCAGGCTCGCAGGAGGCGCAGGCCCAGACCATCCGCGAGGAGGCCATGGGGGAGGAAGGGCAGGCGCTGGACCGGCTGATGAACGGCGAGGAGCGGCGGATGATCTCGGTCTATCTGGCAGATGAAGGGCGCGTGGCACAGATGGAGCTGGAGAGCTACGTCTGCGGCGTGGTGGCGGCGGAGATGCCCGCCGCCTACCATCTGGAGGCGCTGAAGGCGCAGGCGGTGGCTGCGCGCACGCGAGCAGTATGGCAGGTGGAGAACGGCGGATGCGCGCTCCACGCGGGCGCGGACATCTGCACCGACAGCGCGCATTGTCAGGGATATGCCACCCCTGCCCAGTGCCGTGAGCTGTGGGGAGAGGCATACACCGCCTACCGGGACCGCGTGCTGGAGGCGGTCGCAGCCACCAGGGACGAGCTGGTCACCTACGGCGGCCAGCCCATCACGGTGATGTACCATGCCATCAGCGGCGGGCGCACGGAGGCGGTGCAGACGGTGTTTTCAGAAGCGTTGCCCTACCTGGTCAGCGTGGAGAGCGCAGGGGAGGAGGGCGCGCCGGGCTTCCAGCAGGATGCGTATTTCACGTTTGACGAAATGGCCGCCTTGGTGGACGAGGCGTTTGGGTTGAATTTGACCGCGCAGGAGGTGGAGCGCACCCTTGCAGTGGCAGGCTACACGGACACCGGGCGCGTGGCTGCCATGCTGGTGGGAGACATGGAGGTGGAGGCTACGGCCTTCCGGCAGGCGCTGGGCCTCAGGAGCACCTGGTTTACGCTGTCCATGGACGGGAGCGGCGTCACCTTCCATCAGCGGGGTTACGGTCACGGCGTAGGCATGAGCCAGGCAGGGGCCAACAGCATGGCGGCCGACGGGGCGGATTACCGCGCCATCCTCACCCATTACTATCCGGGCGTTGCGGTTGAAAAACGCTGAAACCGCATAGCATGCCTCCCTTTGGGCCAACCTATGCCCGGAGGGATGTGCATGCAGAACAATCGCTTTCTGGAGGGGCTGCGCCGCGTCTACGCCCGTTACGACCGGCTGATGGAGAAGCAGGGCTTCTACATCATACTGGGGGTATGCGTGCTGGTGATTTTGCTCAGTGCGCTCTACACCTTTCAGCTGCGCGACCAGTGGGAGGAGCCGCCCGCCGCGGCGGATACGGGCGAGGAGGCGCTGGCGGCGGGCGGCTCGCAGGGAGCGCAGACCCTGAGCGACGCCAAGGCCCTGGTGGAAAGCCGGGGCGCCGGTCTGCCGGCGGTGCCTACGCAGGCGCCCCTGCGCTTTTCCCAGCCGGTGAACGGTTTTACCGACCGGGGATTCTCCGTGACGGAGCCGCAGTATTTTTCCAAAACCGACGTGTGGCAGGTGCACCCCGGTATCGACCTGCTGGTACCGTACGGCGAGGTAGTCAAGGCCTGCGGCGCTGGTACGGTGGACGCCGTGTGGGAGGATAACCAGCTGGGCCTTTGCGTGCGGCTCACCCACGAGGACGGCTACCAGAGCGTGTATGCGGGGCTGAGCAACGCAGACTACGTGCGCGCGGGCGACCCCGTGGCGCAGGGACAGACCATCGGGCATGCCGGCAACGGCGTGCTGGCCGAAACCGACGCAGGTCCGCACCTGCACCTGGAAATCTGGAAGGATGGCCGTCCGGTTGATCCGCTCGCCGTGTTTTTGGGGGTTGACAATTAAGATACATTGTGATACATTGCAATACGTTTCATAACATTTTAGACGGAGGCGTCTGGCATGTGCGGAATCGTTGGCTATATCGGAAACAAGCAGGCCTCTCCTGTTCTTCTTGAAGGGCTGGAGAGGCTTTCCTATCGGGGCTATGACAGCGCGGGCGTAGCGGTGATCGGTCCGGAGGGGCGCATCAGCGTGCGCAAGGCCAAGGGCAGGCTGGAAAACCTCAAAAGCCTGCTCGCCCAAAGCCCGGTGGAGGGCGTGATCGGCATCGGCCACACGCGCTGGGCCACGCATGGCGAACCCAGCGACTTAAACGCCCATCCCCATACGGATGTCAAGGGCGGCATCGCGGTGGTGCACAACGGCATCATTGAAAACCATGAATCGCTGCGCAGATATCTGGAGAGCACCGGCGCGCGCTTCGTCAGCCAGACGGATACGGAGGTAATCGCCCATCTGCTCAACCACCTCTACGAGGGCGATATGCGCCGCGCGCTGCTGCGCGCCATGGGCATGCTGGAGGGCAGCTACGCCCTGGGCGTGATCTGCGATCAGGAGCCCGACGTGCTCTACTGCGCCCGCAACGACAGCCCGCTGGTCATCGGCGCCAGGGATGGGGAAGGCTTCATCGCGTCGGATATTCCGGCGCTGCTCAGCCATACGCGCGACGTGATTTTTCTGCAGGACCGGGAGATCGGCGTGCTGGACCGCCGCGGCGTGAGCGTATACGACGCCTACGGAAAGACCCGCCAGCATGCGGTGTTTCATGTGGACTGGGACCTGTCCAGCGCCGAAAAGGGCGGATATGCCCACTACATGCTTAAGGAGATCCATGAGCAGCCCACGGCCCTGCAGAGCACCTTTACCCCCAGGGCAAATGGGTACGACTGGCTCCCTGTCACGCGCGAGGAGGCGCGCGCGCTTCGCAAAATCAGCATCGTGGCGTGCGGCACGGCCTATCACGCGGGCATGGTGGGCAAGTATGCCATCGAGCGGCTGGCGCGCGTGCCTGTGGAGGCGGAAATCGCCAGCGAATACCGCTACCGCGACCCCATTATAGGGGAAAACGAGCTGTTCATCGCCGTGTCGCAAAGCGGCGAGACGGCCGACACGCTGGCAGCGCTGCGCGAAGCCAAGCGCCGGGGCGCGCGGGTGATGGCGATATGCAACGTGGTGGGCTCGACCATCACGCGCGAGGTGGGGGAGGAAAACACCCTCTACACCTATGCGGGCCCGGAGATTGCCGTGGCCAGCACCAAGGCGTACATTACCCAGGCCGAACTGATGGTGATGCTGGCCGTGGCCCTGGCCGACCTGCGCGGGCAGATCTCACCGGAGCGCGCGGTCCAGCTGACGGAGGAGCTTTCCCTCCTCCCGCGCAAGGCCGAGCAGGCGCTGGGGGTGGAGGAGCAGATGCAGCGCCTCACCAGCATGCTCAGCCAGAAGCGGCATGTATTCTTCGTGGGGCGCGGGCTGGATTACGCCCTTTCGATGGAAGCGGCGCTCAAGCTCAAGGAGGTCAGCTACATTTTCAGCGAGGCCTATGCGGCGGGCGAGCTTAAGCACGGCCCCATCGCCCTGCTCAAGGAGGGAAGGCTGGTGGTGGCCACCATCACCCAGCCCGCTCTGTTGGAAAAGACCATGAGTAACCTGCGCGAGGTGGCCGCGCGCGGGGCGCAGGTGGTGGCCGTGTGCCGCGAAAGCCTCGCGCCCAAGGTGCGCGGGCAGGTGGATGAGGTGATCGCCATCCCCGACGCGGACGACCTGCTCGCGCCGCTGCTGGCGGTGATTCCGCTCCAGCTGTTCGCCTACTGCATGGCGGTGGCGCGCGGCTGCGACGTGGATAAGCCGCGCAACCTGGCCAAGAGCGTCACAGTGGAATAAACGGCGCAACCGGGCGTTTTCGACCCCTTGGGGTGCGGAAGAAAACGCCCGGTTTTTTTGATGCTTTTGAAATCACCGCGGGGAGGCGTCCGGCCGCTACCGCAGGGGGAAGGTGGCCTCGTGGATGCGCCCGTCGTCAGTGAGAATCAGCCGGCCGTCGCGCAGCTGCTCGCCGTCCGCGGTGGGGAAGGGGCAGTCGCGCGAGGCGTGCAGGTGGTAGGTGGCCGTGCCGAAACGGTAGGTCACGCGCAGGTCGTCCCAGCCGGCGGGGGCTACGGGCCGGAAGCGCAGCACGCTGCCCGTTTTTTGGAAGCCCAATAGCTGCGTCAGCACCACGTATTGCAGCCAGCCGGCGCTGCCGGTGTACCAGGTCCAGCCGCCGCGTCCGCGCTGCTGGGGATTGGCGTACACGTCCGCGGCCAGCGCGTAGGGCTCCACGCGGTAGCGCAGGGCCAGCTGGCGCGTGGCGGCGTGGCGGATGGGCAGCAGGGCGGAAGCCAGCTCCCAGGCGCGGCCGTCCTGCCCCAGCTGGTGCAGCGCGGCCACGGCCCAGCAGGCGGCGTGGGTGTATTGCCCGCCGTTTTCCCTGACGCCGGGCAGGTAGGCCGCGATGTAGCCCGGCTGCTCCTGCCCCTGAAAGGGCGGTGTAAAGAGCTTCATCAGCCCGACGTCCGGCTCGTAGAGCATGCGCCAGGCATTGTCCATGGCCAGGGCGCAGCGGTCGCGCGACACGCCGCACAGCACACCCCAGGCCTGCGGAAGCAGGTCGATACGGCATTCCTCATTGGCGGCGCTTCCCAGACGGCTTCCGTCGTCATACCAGGCGCGCAGATACCACCCGCCATCCCAGGCATAGCGGTCCAGAGCGGTCAGCAGGGCTTCCCGCCGCTCCAGCAGCCTTTGGGTCTCCGGCGGCTCGCACAGGGGGGCGAACAGGCGCAGCACCTCGCACAGGAACATGCCCAGCCATACGCTTTCGCCGTTTTCGCCGCCTACGCGGTTCATGCCGTCGTTCCAGTCGCCGCCGCCCATCAGGGGCAGACCGTGTGCGCCGCAGGCCACGTGGTCGATGGCGCGCAGGCAGTGCAGCCGGAGCGGCTCGGAGATTTCGGACACCTCCGGTACAAACAGCCGCTCGTTTTCCGTATCGGCAAGCGGCTCGCCGCGCAGATAGGGCGCTTCCTCGCTTAGCACGGCGGTATCGCCGGTGACCTGCACGTAGAGCGCAGTCACATAGGGCAGAAACAGCTTGTCATCGCTGATGCGGGTACGCACGCCGTAGCGCGGCGGGTGCCACCAGTGCTGCACGTCGCCTTCCTCGAACTGATGCGCGGCGCATTCCACAAGGTGCGCGCGCACCGCGTCCGGCCGGGTATGCAGCAGGGACAGCATGTCCTGCAGCTGGTCGCGGAAGCCCAGCGCGCCGCCCGCCTGATAGAAGCCCGCGCGCATCCACAGCCGGGAGGCCTGCACCTGATAGGGAAGCCATCTGCCCAGCATGAGGGCCATGGCGGGGTCGGGCAGGTCGAAGCGCAGGACGTTCAGACGTTCCTCCCACTGCTGGCGCACGGCATGCAGGCGCAGGGTGGCGCCGTCGCGGGCAAAGCCTGCCAGCGCATGGAGCAGCGCTTCCGCGCCGGCGGCATGGGCCAGCGTCGTGGTGATGGTACGCGTTTCCCCGGGCCGGAGGCGGACCTCATAGCACAGGACGGCGGTGTCGCCAAAGTCGCTGGGCAGGTTCTCGCCTCCGCACAGCGCGGCGGGCGCCACGCCCCAAAGCCCCTGAAACACGCCCGAGCTCATGGTCGTGCTCAGCGAGGGCGGCGGGTCTATGCCAAAGAGGCCCGCCACGCCTTCCATGCATGGGTTTTGCGCGAGAATGCCGCCCTCCGCGCGGCTCAGCGCCGTCAGCTGCGCCGCGGACGCCTGGGTTCCGGGGCTGAAGATGCAGGTGTGCATCAGGGTGAGCGTGCGCGCTGCGCGGTCTTCGTTGCGCAGCTGAATCACGCGCGCACCGATGGCGGCTTCGCCGTCGGTGAAGCAGGACATGCGGCAGTACACGCCGTAGCAGCTGCATTCGTAGACCGTTTCTCCGGGCGCATGGGTCACGTGCACAGGCATGTTGTGTCCCATCGGCTGGCGGGTCAGCGACCACAGCAGGCGGTGCGCATCATCGCGCAGGAAGAAGTTTTCCTCGCCACGCGGGGTTACGCCGTCGTTGGGCCAGCGGGTCAGCCGGCCCGAATGGCTGTTGCCGGCGTAGGTGAAGAGCAGCCCGCTTTCGCCCGCGAGGGTGCCGAAATGCTCCGAGCAGAGCGGATTGCACCACGGCGCCGGGGTCTGGCGTCCGGCGGGCAGCGTGATGCGGTAGTTGCCGCCGTCCCGCGTAAAGCCGCCGTAGCCGTTGTCAAACAGCATCGCGTCCGCCTCGGGCAGCAGGGGCTTCCATTCGGCGCTGGGGCGGCATGTGTAGAGCGGACGGACGCGCATGCTCACCTCCAGGGCGTGCAGCTGTTCCTCCAGCGATCCGCCGTCCGTGGAGAGCACCACGCGCGCAGCGGCCCGCAAAAGGCCCAGCTGGTCGGCCGTCAGGCTGTCGAAAAGATGCACGCCGCTCTCCCTGCCGATCAGCTCATGGCTGTGGCAGGACTGCGCCAGGGCGCTGAGCCGCTCGCGCAGCGGATGATCATAGCCCGACGGTTGCGTCACGGCCAGCACCAGATCCACCCACAGGCCGTGCATGCGGTACCAGGCATGCGCCCTGAGCAGCAGCTGCACCAGGGACAGGTCTTTTCCCTCACGGCATTCCAGCAGCAAAATGGGCAGATCACCGCTGATGCCCATGCTCCACAGGGCGCTCAAAGGAAGGGAATTCTCCGCGGCATAGCGCAGCTGAGCGGGCTGGCCGGTGTAGCACAGCGGGCCTACCAGGCGGGAAACGCCGTCCAGCATGCCCGCGGAAAGCCCCAGATAGCGCGCCGTGACCAGCCCGCGCGTCAGGGCGGGGCCATAGGCGCGCAGCGCGCCGTCCACCTGCCCGTAGCGCTCCAGAAAGGCGCCCGGCGCGTCGCTTTCACCGGGGAGAAGGGTGGCAAACACAAATTGCAGCCTGCCGCCGGGCGGCAGCACAAACTGGCCCCGCAGGCTCAGGCAGGGTTCGATGACATCGCCCAGCGTATCCGCGATAGCGCTGATGGGCATTTCCAGCGCGCGCGGCGCGTATACCGTGCGCCCGCGTCCCAGGAAGGCGGCGCGGTCGGTCTGCACGCGCAGCAGGGTCAGGCTGGCGTCAGTGGCCATCAGATGCCACAGGCGGCGGCCTTCTTCGGACGGGCCGCGGGGGCGGCGCATGGCGGCCACGCCGTATTTTCCAAGCCGGCCGGTGCGCAAAAACAGGTTCTGAAACGCCGGATGCGCCGCATCGTCACGCTGGGAGGCCAGGACGGGCTCCAGATAGCTGCACACCTCCATCATGCGTTCCATTCCGCTGTTGTTTTTCAGCGTCAGGCAGGCCAGCGCCGTACCGTCCAGGGGGTTGACAAACAGACGCAGCTGGCTTTCCACCTGAAAGCGCTCATGCGAAAATACCGCCTGCGTCGTTTCAAAGCTGACCGACTGGGTGAGGCCGGGGTCCGTGACGTTCCAGTAAGCGCCGCTCTGCGAATCGCGCAGGTAGAAGCGCATGCCGCTGGGCAGGCGGCAGGTTTCTGAGAAACGGGTGAGCATCACGCCGTTGCGGCTGACAAAGCCGCCGCCCTGCGCGTCGATCATCCAGGTCGTCCCGGCGCCGTGCAGAAGATGCGCGTCGATGGGAAAGCGCAGGGGCTGCGCCGCACGCCTGGCCGCCGCGGCGGAGGGAGGCGTCTCGCGCGCCGTGCGCCGCAGCGGATGGCGAATCAGTCCGCGGGCGCGGAACGCCTTTTCTTCCAGCAGGAGACGGTAGGCCTGCGCGCGGGGCAGGGAGGAGAACAGCCCCGCGATATAGCCTTCCTCCAGCACGTTGCACACCGCCAGCAAAATCATCCCCTGATGGTGCGCCATGTGGCTGCGCACGATGCGCATGGGCTGGCCGTCCGTGCGCGCGGGGGAAAAGTCGGCCGCTTCAAACATGCCCAGCGGCCCCTCCATTCCCAGCGACATGAGGCGCAGCAGGTTTTGAAACGAACCCTTCAAATCCACGGACAGGGCCAGAAAGGTGGCATAGGGCGTGATCACATCGCAGCGCTGATCCGGGTCCAGCGACAGGCGGGGCATGCCGAAGGCCTTATAGAGATAGTAGAGATTGGGGTCAAAGGCGTAGTAGCCGCTTTCGCTCACGCCGAATACGCCGCCGCGGCGCCAGTGCTTCTGGACCCTCACGGCGGCGCGGTACACGCCGTCCAGCAGCGTTCCGTGCACCGCAGGCTGAAAAAGCAGCGGCATGAGGTATTCAAACATGGTGCCGTTGGAACTGATGAGCGCCTGCCCGCCGCCGGGCACGCGCGTGTAGAGCCGCCCCAGCCGGTACCAGTGCCTGACCGGAACCTGCCCCAGCATGATGGCGACAAAGCTGAGTAGCCGGGATTCGCTGGCCAGCAGGTCATAATGCCCGGCGGAGGGTGACTCCTGCGCCGGATGCACCCCGATGCGGAACAGGTCCGCCTCGGCGTCAAACAGGGCGGAAAACCGCATGCCTTCCGCCAGCGCGTCCATGCGCGCGGCCAGGCTGTGGTAGCATGCGCTGAGGTGGGGCAGCAGCACGCGGACCCCCTGTGCGCAGGTCAGCAGACAGGCCGCCAGATTTCCGCTGTCTACCGAGGAGATGAACGGCGGCTCCAGCGGTTCCAGCGTGCGCGTGTCATACCAGTTGTAGAGATGCCCCTGCCATTTGGGCAGCGCCTCCAGCGTGGCAACGGTCTGTTCCATGCGGCCTGCCATCTCGTCCGGCGACAAAAGGCGCAGCCGCTCCGCCGCAGCCAGCGCGCACAGGTACAGGCCGATGTTGGTGGGCGATGTGCGATGGGACACGCCCTTGTTGGGCTCGATCTGCACGTTGTCGGGCGGGAGGGCGTGGTCCGCATCGGTGATGGCGGTTTCGAAGAAGGTGAGCGTTCCCCTGGCTACGCGCGTGAGTACCTCCCGCATATAGCCGGTAGGGCGCGGCGACTTTCCGGCGGGTTGCTCCAGGTAGGGCAGGGCAAAGGGAAAGGCGGCCCACAGCGCGCCAACGGCAAGTCCCGCCCACGTGCCGCCCGGCAGCAGCGAAAGCCCCGCTACCGCCGCGCCCGTGAGCATGCTCAAATAGAAAAACAGCATGGGCGGCTTGTCCGAAGGGCGGGACAGCTGGGCTGCCGTGGTCCATGCCAGCAGATGGCGGCGGCTGAACCACAGGCGGTACAACGTGCGTGCGATGGCGTCGGCCTGCATGCCCGCCTCGCACGGCAAAAGGGCCAGCCGCGTCACAAGCGGCGCCAGGCCGCGCAGGCCGGCCGGAAGCACATAGGGGAGCTCGGGCAGCACAAGCGCGCAAAGCACAAGCCAGGGCCGTCCTGCGGCTGCGGCATAGGCGATCAGCGCTATGCGCAGGGGTGCGACCAGGCTGCGCAAAAGATTGTGGCGAATTTTCCGGCGGGCCACCGCGTCCAGCGTGCGGCGGGGCGGGCGCCATTGCGAAGGAAAGAGCGGAAATACGTAGGGCAATAATTGCCAGTCCCCGCGCGTCCAGCGGTGCAGACGGTAGAGAAAGCCCTTGAGCGTCCTGGGGTTGCCGTCGTAGAGGGCGATGTCGCTGGCCATGGCGCAGCCGGCCAGCTCGCCTTCCAGCAGATCATGGCTGAGCACGCAGCCGGGAATGATGCTGTGTTCGGTGGCGTCCAGAAAGGGCGCGGGATCAATGATGCCCTTGCCCATAAAGGTGCCGCGCCGGTAAAGATCCTGCGAGAGGTCGGGCGCGAGGGCGTTGTAGGGGTCCGCGCCGCCGCGTCCCCCCAGCAGCAGGGAAAGGCGGCTGCCCACCGTATGCGCGGCGATTTCCATGCGCGGCTGCAATACGCTGACGCCGCGCATACGCCCCTGCACCTTCTCCCGCCGCTGCAGGGGATGCAGCATGCCGCCCACCAGCCTCAGCGCACTGCCTGGCGGCAGGATGGTGTCGCTGTCCAAAGTGATGACGTAGCGGTAGCGTCCCTTGAGGCTTTCCAGCGGCAGGGAGGCATAGGCGAAGGAATCCTCCACAGGCCGCCCGTCAATGAGCCGCAGCAGCGTTTCCAGGCTGCCGCGCTTGCGTTCCCGGCTCATGTAAAGATGGTCGTGGGTGGAGAAAACGCGCTCGCGCTGCAGGTAGAAAAACGGATGGCCGGTATCCTCGCACAGGGCGCGCACCGCGGCCGACGCGGCGGCCACGATATCGCCGTCGCCGGAGAGCGTGCCGGTCAGGCTGTCCTGAAAGTCGCCCAGAAGCAAAAAGTGCAAATGCGGGTCCGGGTTCGCCTGATGTAGCACCGAGAGATGCTTCACCATGGAAATGGCGTGTGCCGCGTCCATGAGCATGGTGGGGCATACCACCAGCGTCTGCGTGGAGGCATCCAGCTGATCCACCTGCATGCGGGGCACCATGCGCGGGCGCAGCCGCCGCAGCAGGACCACAGCCGCGGCCCGCTGTGCCGCGCAGAAAAACACGACCGCAAACAGCGGCCAGACCGGCCACGGCAGCCCCAGCGCCCAGGCGGCGGCCAGCAGCGCGGCCAGCGCCGCCCAGCCGCTCAGCCGAAGGAGGCCCGCAGCCAGGGCGGGGGAATGCGACTTTGCGCGGGGCGCCTGCAGATAGCGCAGAAGCTGGCGCAGTCCGTCGTCCAGAAGATAGTAGCCCACATGGCCGCGAACGCCCTCGCCGCCTCCCTGCGCCAGCGATAACGCCCCGGCGCATACGGACAGCTCCGGCCGCCCGGTGCGCTCCGCGATTCGGGAAACCTGGCCACGGTAATAAGCCCGGCTTTCCTGGTCCATGCCGCAGTAGACGCGGTCGGCGCAGAGCGAGGCGTGCACGGCGCTGAGCCCTTCCAGCACGCGCTGCCAGGGCATGCGGCCGATGGCGCGCAGCGAGGTGACGGCATTGCTGACCCACAGGCAGCTTTCCGCCTGGTGGGCGTGCTCCGATTCCGCCAGCCCGTCGGCGGAAAGGCCATGCTGGTCGAAGTAGCGGTCCAGCCACAGCGCGCGGCCGGCCTCCTCGCCGGCGCGGACCTGGGAGAGCAGCTGCTCCAGAAAGGCGGATTCATGCTCGTTGCGCTTGAACAGGCGCTGGGCCTGCCGCTCGCGCCCATGGCGAAGCAGGCGGTCCATCCGCACGGCGCACAGGCGGGCTTTCTGTTCGTGCACGCATTGCCCGGCCAGGGCGCAGATCAGCTCCAGCAAAGTCAGCCGAAGCGCCAGGGGCAGGCAGTCCGTTTCCTCAACGGTGAAGGGGGTCACGCTTTGCCAGGCGTCCACGGCGCGTTCCAGACGGGCGCGATCAAAAGCCGCCGTGCTGTGCCCCATCACTTCACGGGCAAACAGGATGACCCGCGGCACACCCGACGAGCAGCGGGGCAGGCGGGGCGTCCCCTCCAGCGCCAGGCGAAGGGAGGCGATCTCCTCCTGCAAAAAGCGGCCGTTGTCACAAAGCCAGCGCGCGGCCGGCAAAAGGTCCTGCGTGGGGAGCGCGTTCAAAAAACGCACCGACCGCTCCAGCGAGCCAAGCAATCCGCGCGGCATGCGGATGCGCGTGCGGCCGCGCCCCTCCGTTTCCGCCGCGAGGGCCTTGAGATGGGCGGGCAACGCGTCGTCCAGGGTTGCGTCCCGATAGGCGCGGGGCGCGGGCCGGTGCGTTCCCCATGCCAGCAAAAACAGAATCGCCAGTCCGGCCGCCGATATGATCCAATGCATCAGGCAAACCTCCGCTATTGTGTACGGAGGGTAGTGTGTGCAGAGGATGGCAAACTGATGTATTCCGGCGGAGCGCTTTGCGCGGGAAGTGCCTGATACGGACCGGAGATGCGGTCCGCATCAGGCGCAAAACGGGACTACAGCGCCATCAGATACGCATGGCACGCACGCGCGGCGCGCTGCCCCTCATCGATGGCCCGCACCACGAGGCTCTGGCCGATATGCATGTCGCCCGCGGCAAATACGCCGCGCCGCACGGTCATGAAGTTGTCGGCCAGCACGTTCCCGCGCGCGTCCTGAGTGAGGCCGTAGGCCTGAAGAAGCGTATCCTCCGGACCGGTGAAGCCCATGGCGATGAGCACCAGGTCGGCCGGCCACCGCTTCGAGGCTCCTGCCTGCGCCTGCGCCGTCATGCGGCCGTCCGCGCCCTTGACCCAGCGCACCTCTTCGGTACACACGGCGCACACGCCGCGCTCGTCGCGCAGGATTTCGCGGGTTTGGGTCAGGTATTGCCGGGGGTCGCTTCCGAAGCGCGCGATGGCCTCCTGCTGGGCATAGTCCACCTTCAGCACGCGGGGATACTCCGGCCAGGGGTTTTGCGGCAGGCGCGCAAGGGGCGGGCGGGGCATGATCTCCAGCTGATGCACGCTGCGGCACCCCTGCCGCAGCGCCGTGCCCACGCAGTCGGTGCCGGTATCGCCGCCGCCGATGACGATGACATGCTTGCCGCGCGCGTCGAGCTCGTCGGGCAGGCCGTCGGAGCCGTCCAGCACGGCGCGCGTCGCGGCGGTGAGGTACTCCAGCGCAAAGGCCACCCCCGGCCCTTTGCGGCCCGGTACGTTCAGGTCGCGGGGCCTGCCGCTGCCCAGGCAGAGCACCACTGCGTCAAATTCGTCCAGCAGCGCCTCGGCGGGCATGTCTACGCCTACATGGCAGCCGGTGCGAAAGGCGATTCCCTCCGTGCGCATCAGCTCCACGCGCCGCATGACCACGCGCTTGTCCAGCTTCATGTTGGGAATGCCGTAGGTGAGCAGGCCGCCCACGCGGTCGCTGCGCTCCAGCACCGTTACGCTGTGGCCGCATCGGTTGAGCCGGTCGGCGCAGGCCAGGCCCGCCGGGCCGCTGCCCACCACGGCCACCCGCCGGCCTGTGCGCAGCGTTGGGGGATGGGGCTGCATGGCTCCGATGGCGAAGGCGTTTTCAATAATGCTCAGCTCGTTTTGACGGATGGTGATCTGCGGCTGGTGAATACCGCAGGTGCACGCGCCCTCGCACGGCGCGGGACAGACCCGACCGGTAAACTCCGGAAAGCTGTTAGTCAGCAGCAGGCGCTGCGCGGCCGCTTCCCATTCGCCCCGGTAGAGCAGGTCGTTCCATTCGGGAATCAGGTTGCCCAGCGGACAGCCGGAGGGCAGACCTCCCATCATCAGCCCGCTGTGGCAGAAGGGTACGGCGCAGCCCATGCAGCGCGCCGCCTGCCTGCGCTCCTCCTCCTCGGGAAGCAGGCCGTGAATCTCATTCCAGTCGTTCAGGCGTTCCAACGGGTCGCGGTCCGGGGGCAGCTCGCGGCCATATTCCAGAAAACCAAACAGCTTGCCCATGTTCAAGCCTCCTCCTTCTCGCGCCGGGTCATCAGGCGTTTGTACTGCGCGGGAATGACCCGCACGAAGCGGCCCGCCGCCTCGCCCCATTCATCCAGCAGCCGCTGCCCCAGCGGGCTGTGGGTGCGGCACACGTGCTGTCCGATCCACTTTTTCAGCAACACGGCCTCCTCGGGGTCGCTGACAGGCTCCAGAAGCACCATTTCGGGGTTGCAGCGCTCGGGGAAGGTGCCGTCGGGATCGTATACATAGGCGATGCCTCCGCTCATGCCGGCGGCAAAGTTGCGGCCAACCTGCCCCAGCACCACCACGCGGCCGCCGGTCATGTATTCGCAGCCGTGGTCGCCCAGCCCCTCCACCACGGCCAGCGCGCCGGAATTGCGCACGCAGAAGCGCTCGCCCGCGATGCCGCAGACATAGCATTCGCCGCCGGTGGCGCCGTAGAGGGCCACGTTGCCCGCGATGACGTTTTCCTCCGGCCGGCCCGCCTGTTCTCTGGCAGGGCTTACGCACAGGATGCCGCCGGAAAGGCCCTTGCCCAGATAGTCGTTGCAGTCGCCCTCCAGCGCCAGCGTGACGCCGCGCGGCACAAACGCGCCGAAGCTCTGTCCCGCGCTGCCGCGGAAGGTGAAACGGATGGTATCGTCCGGCAGACCTGCCTCGCCATAGCGGGAGGTGACCTCGCTGCCCAGAATGGCGCCGGTGGCGCGGTCGGTGTTGTGAATGGCCAGCGCCGCCGTCACGGGACGTCCGCTGTCCAGCGCGGGACGGGCCAGCACGCACAGGGCGCTTTCGTCCAGCGTGGGACCCAGCGGGCGGGGAATGTCGCGGCCGCGGCGGCACGCCTGAGCATGCGACTGGGTGCAAAGGACGCTCAGGTCCAGGCTGTCATGCTTCCAGCAGCCGTCCGAGGGCTTGCGGATGAGCAGATCCGAACGGCCCACCATCTCGTCCAGCGTGCGGAACCCAAGCTCGGCCATGATTTCCCGGAGCTCCCGCGCGATGAAGCGCATGAAGCGGATCACATATTCCGGCTTGCCCTTGAAGCGGGCGCGCAGCTCCGGCTTCTGGGTCGCAATGCCCGCGGGACAGCTGTCCAGGTTGCACACGCGCATCATCACGCACCCCATGGTCACCAGCGGCGCGGTGGCAAAGCCGAATTCCTCGGCCCCAAGCAGCGCGGCCACGGCCACGTCCCGCCCCGTCATGAGCTTGCCGTCGGTTTCCAGAATGACGCGGTCGCGCAGGCCGTTGAGCAGGAGCGTCTGCTGCGCTTCGGCAAGCCCCATCTCCCACGGCAGGCCCGCGTGGCGGATGGAGGAGCGGGGGCTGGCGCCGGTGCCGCCGTCGTAGCCGCTGATCAGAATCACGTCCGCGCCGCCCTTGGCCACGCCTGCGGCCACGGTGCCCACGCCCGCTTCCGCCACCAGCTTGACGCTGATGCGGGCCTTGCGGTTGGCGTTTTTCAGGTCGTAGATCAGTTCGGCCAGGTCCTCGATGGAGTAGATATCATGGTGCGGAGGCGGCGAGATCAGCCCCACGCCCGCCGTGGCGTGCCGCGTTTTGGCAATCCAGGGATAGACCTTTTCGCCGGGAAGCTGACCGCCCTCGCCGGGCTTTGCGCCCTGCGCCATTTTGATTTGCAGCTCCCTGGCATGGGTGAGATAGCTGCTGGTCACGCCGAAGCGTCCGCTGGCCACCTGCTTGATGGCGCTGGAGAGGTCGTCCCCGTTTGCGGAGGGCCGGTAGCGGTCCTCGTCCTCGCCGCCTTCACCGCTGTTGCTCTTGCCGCCCAGCCGGTTCATGGCGATGGCCAGGCACTCGTGCGCCTCCCTGCTCAGGGAGCCGTAGCTCATGGCGCCGGTCTTGAAGCGTTTGACGATCACGTCCTCGCTTTCCACCTCGTCCAGAGGAACGGGCGGACGGTCGGAGCGCAGGTCCATCAGGCTGCGCAGGGTGGCCTTGCGCTCGCTGCCGTCCAGCCGGGCGGAATACTGGCGGAACAGGCCGTAGTCGTCGGTCCAAACAGCCTGCTGCAGCAGATGGATGGTTTCGGGGTTGTAGAGGTGATACTCCTCTTCCCGGCGCCACTGGAACTCGCCGCCGGGGGCCAGCGCAGCCTCGCCCTGCGGGTCGTGGAAGGCCGCGTCATGCCGTGCGGCATTTTCCCGCGCCACCCCGTCCAACCCCATGCCGCCGATGCGGCTGACAGTTTCGGGGAAGAACTCGTCGATGAGCGCGCGGCTGAGGCCCACGGCCTCGAACAGCTGCGAGCCGCGGTAGCTCTGCACGGTAGAAATGCCCATCTTCGACATGGTTTTTACCACGCCCTTCACCGCCGCGTGCAGATAGCGCGATTGCGCTTCCTCCTCCGTAACGCCCGCAAGATGCCCTTCCTGCACCGCCTCCCGCACGGTGCGCAGCGCCAGATAGGGATGGATGGCGGTGGCGCCGTAGCCGATCAGCGCCGCAAAGTGGTGCACCGCCGTGGGCTCTCCGCTTTCCAGCACCAGGCTCATCTGCGTGCGGATGCCCCGGCGCAGGGTATGCGCCTGCACCCCGCTGACCGCCAGCAGCGAGGGAATGGCCGCATGTTCCGCATCCACGCCGCGGTCGCTGAGGATGAAGAGGTTGAAGCCCTTTTCAAAGCTCTCGTCCAGCTGGCGGCAAATGCGGTCCATGGCGGCGCGCATCCCGGCTTCCCCCTGCTGCGCCTCATAGAGGATGGACAGCTTCATGGCGCGCAGGCCTTCGGTATCCAGCTGGCTGAGCCACGCCAGCTGACCGTCCGTCATCAGGGGAGAGGCCAGGCGCAGCTGGCGGCAGCTCCGGGGCGAGGGAGAGAGCAGGTCGCCTTCGGGGCCGAGGTAGACCCGCGTGGAGGTGACGATTTCCTCACGGATGGCGTCGATGGGCGGATTGGTCACCTGGGCAAAGAGCTGGTGGAAGTAGGCAAAGAGCGGCTGCGGCCTGTCGGACAGGATGGCCAGGGGCAGGTCGGCGCCCATGGAGGCCAGTGGCTCCGCACCCTGCTCCGCCATGGGCACAATGACCTTGCGAACCTGCTCCCAAGTGTAGCCGAAGGCCTTTTGCAGCTGCCAGAGGGGCGTGGTTTCTTCGGTGCTTTCGCCAGTGGGCAGTTCGCCAAGGTCCATGCCCAGCCGGGCGATCCATTGGTCATACGGATACAGGGAGGCCATGCGGCTCTTGATTTCCGCATCGTCCAGCAGGCGTCCCGCCCGGGTATCCACCATCAGCATCCGGCCGGGCCGCAGCCGGTCGCGGCGCAGCACCCTTTCGGGGGGAAGGTCCAGCGCGCCGGTTTCGGAGGCCATCACCAGCAGGCCGTCCGTGGTCACAAGGTAGCGGGCGGGCCGCAATCCGTTGCGGTCCAGCATGGCCAGGGCCTGCACGCCGTCGGTCACGGCCATGGCGGCGGGGCCGTCCCAGGCATCCATCACATGGCTGTGAAACTCGTAAAAGGCGCGCAGTTCACGGCTCATGGTCCGGTCCTTTTCCCAGGGCTGGGGAATCATCATCATGGCCGCGTGAGGCAGCGTGCGCCCCGTCAGAAGGAGAAACTCCAGCGCGTTGTCAAACATGGCGCTGTCGCTGCCGTCGTCGTTGACGATGGAAAATACCTGCGAAAGATCCTCCCCGAACAGGTCGGTATGGACATGGCGCTGGCGGGCATTCATGCGTTTGCAGTTTCCGTGGATGGTGTTGATTTCGCCGTTGTGAATAGTATAGCGGTTGGGATGCGCGCGCTCCCAGCTGGGAAAGGTGTTGGTGGAAAAGCGGCTGTGCACCAGCGCAATGGCCGTATCGTAGGCAAGATCGTTCAAATCCAGATACAGCTGGGACACCTGCCTGCTTAAAAGCATGCCCTTGTAAACGATGGTGCGGCAGGACAGGCTCGCGGCATAAAAATCCCCCGGCCGGGCATCCGGCGCGTAGCGCAGGCGCTTTTCGGCGATTTTGCGGATGAGGTAGAGCTTGCGCTCGAAGGCCTCCTCGCCGTCGATATCCGCGCTTTTCTCAATGAATGCCTGACGGATGACCGGCATGCAGGACCGGCTGGTCCTGCCCAGCGTGGAGACGTTGACCGGCACGCTGCGCCAGCCGAGAAACCGCTGTCCCTGCTGCCGCACAATGGCCTCGAAGGCGGCTTCGGCCGCGGCGCGGCGGCCGTCGTCCCGGCTGAAAAACAGCATGCCCACTCCGTAGCAGCCGGGCGCGGGCAGCACGATGCCGCCGAGACGGCATTCCCTTTCCAAAAAGGCGTGCGGCAGCTGGGTCAGGATGCCTGCGCCGTCGCCCGTATCCGGTTCCGCGCCCGCTCCGCCCCGGTGCTCCAGATTTTCCAGAATGTTCAGGGCCTGCGTGACGGTCTCGTGCGACCGCCTGCCCGCGATGTCCACAATCATGCCGATACCGCAGGCGTCGTGCTCAAAGGCGGGGGAATACAGCCCGGGATACCTCATGGGTGAAGCGTTCATGCCGTCAGTCCTCCTGCTCAGCCGCCAAAGGCTCAAAAGCCCGGCGAAGAATAAAAAAACGCACTCAAAGACGAAACTCGTCTTTGAGCACATTCCCATTATAGCGGTCTGTTATCCGGCTGGCAAGCAAGATACAGAGGAAAAACAACGGCATGCCGGGGAAATGTAAAATCTCCCCTGGGGTCGGTTGCCTGCATGGACG
>CHCFC05602__coassemble_481_pt1 | contig 19408 bp, 18 predicted proteins | sample CHCFC05602__metabat2_high_PE_021 | metagenome-assembled genome bin CHCFC05602
CACCGTTTTTTATGTGTGGTTTGTTGCATTTTGGAAGAAGATACCATTTTTCGTCCGTTGACTTTGAAAACAAAAGTGGAGCATAATGGTGTCACAGCCCTAAAAAGGGTGGCAAGTGGAGGAAATCGGGGAGCGGGGTGACGGCATGGACGAGGAACGGCGCGCGGACGCGCCCGAACCCCAGGAGCGCTTTAGCTCCCGGAAATTCAAGTTTTTCGGCAGTTACGATCACTCCATCGACGCCAAGGGCCGCATCATCGTTCCCAATGCCTACCGAAAGGCGCTGGGCGAGAGCTTTACCATTACCGTCAGCCTGGATGACCGGGCCGTCGCCATCTATCCCGATGAGGCGTTTGAAACCATGGTCGATGAGCTTTATGCCCTCAACCGGCGCAAGCCCGCCGTGCAAAAGCAGCTGGACCATGTGGCCAAATTCAGCTATCCCGGCATGCAGGCGGACAATCAGGGCCGCGTGCTGCTGCCCGTGAAGCTGCGCCAGTACGTGCTGGGCGATGCGCGGGATGTGGAAATCAGCGGCGCGCTGGACCATATCCGGATTGTCGCCAGCACCGTGGCGCAGGAGGAAGATACCTACTACAAGGAGCACCGCGACGAAATTCTCGATGAAATCGGCAACCTTGAGGAGTAAGCCGGAAAGGGGACAAGGGTATGTCGCAGTATGAACCTCTCTACGACAGCTTCAGCCATGGAGGGCACGGCGGCTATGTGCCTACGCCGCGCATGAGCGTATCCTCCAGCGTCTACCTGCCCGGAAGCGATGTGGACCCGCAGACGGGCTGGCTCAAGCCGGACCGCCAGCGCCGCTGCCGCACGCAGGGAAAGAAGCTGGAGATGGAGCGCCTCACCCGTGAGCAGCAGGCCCTGGAGGAATCCATCCGCCGGGAGATGAGCAAGGGCGGCGTGCGGATTTCCATTCGCCTGGGCGTGTTCCTTACGGCACTGCTGCTTTTCATCTGCGGCCTGTGCGTTCTGCTGCAGCAGGGCGCCATCGCCGACCGGCAGAAGGCGATCAACCGTCTGGAGCGCTTCATTGCGGATTGCCGGAGTCAGAACGCCGCGCTGGAGACGCAAATCGCGGAGGCATCGACCGAGGCGGCCATCTGCTACGCCGCCTCGCAGGATCTCAACATGATCCCCGCGGAATCCGCCGAGGCCATCCATCTGGTGGCCATGGACACGCGGCCTTTGGCTTCCGGCGGAATCGAAGTCACAGCCCAGGCGGATACGGCAATCGACGTTTCCTCTGAGCAGACCACTTCCGCCACGCACGTGCCCGCGGTGGCCAGCAACTGATTTTGCCGCCTTGCGGCCCATTCGGTCGAAACCGGTATAAACCGGTGGCAAAGCGCATACATCCCCCATATCAAGCATTCTGGGGGTAGGACTATGCCGACCGAGCTGCATATCCGCAAACGGGTCTTCGCGCTGCTGATGATGTTGGCGTTCCTCTTCTCCCTGCTGACGCTGCGCATCGCCTATCTGACCACGGCCCGCTCTTCGGAGCTTACGCAGCGAGGCATCAGCCAGTGGACGCGGGAGGGCACCGTATACGCCCGCCGCGGCTCCATTCTGGATACCAACGGGCAGACTTTGGTGATCAGCGCGACGGCCTATATCGTCAGCGCCGACCCGCGCAAGGTATCGGACATATCTTTGTTTACGCAAACGGTATGTCCGATTTTGGATTTATCGGAGGAGAGCGTCAGCCAGAAGCTTTCGGACCGCACCAAGGCGTCGGTCATCCTCAAGCGGCAGGTGCCGCGCGAAAAGGCGGATGAGCTGCGTTCCCTGCAGGCTTCCGCGGATGAGGCGGTGGCCAGGCAGCTGGACGCGCTGCTCTTTGATGAGGATGTCAGGCGCGCCTACCCGCGCGGCGCGTTCCTGACGCAGACGCTGGGCCTGACCAACGTCGACAGCGTGGGCCAGTCCGGGCTGGAGCTGCAATATGAAAGCCTGCTGCGCGGCACGGCGGGGGTGAGTCTGCGCAGCGTGGACGGCAAATCCCAGCCCATCTACGACAGCGGCAATCTCTACATCGAACCCCAGGACGGCAACAGCATCAAGCTCACCATCGACGCCACCATTCAGGAGATCTGCGAAAAGGCCATGCGCGAGTGCTATGATGTCAACAAGGCGCAGGCCGTGCACCTGATCGCCATGGACCCCTACACCGGCGCGATTCTGGCCATGTGCTCCAAGCCGGACTACGACCCCAACGACCCTCCCCGCGACCAGGCCGACGCGCTTACGCAGCTGATGCGCATCCGCCTGATCTCCGACGCCTATGAGCCGGGTTCCACCTTCAAGATCCTCACCGCGGCCGCCGCGCTGGACGCGGGCGTGACCACCCCCGAGGACGGCTTCTACTGCTCGGCCAAGATCACCGTGGACGGCGATACCATCCGCTGCTGGGGCAGCCCCCACAAGGATGAGACCATGGCCGAGGCGCTGCAGAACAGCTGCAATCCCGTCTTTGTGGAGCTGGCCCTCCGGCTGGGCACGGAGCGGATGTATCAGTACCTCCACGCCTTCGGCCTGGGCAGCAAAACGAATGTTGACTTACAGGGGGAGGGAAGTGGTATACTAATACCCGTACATTCCGTCAAGAATGTGGACCTGGCGCGCATCGGCTTCGGGCAGAGCGTAGCCGTTACCCCGATTCAGATGATCACGGCGGCCTGCGCGGTGATCAACGGCGGACGGCTCATGCAGCCCTATCTGCTCAAGGAGGCGATCGCGCCGGACGGTACCGTGCTCTACCGCACGCAGCCCAGGGTGGTTTCCAACCCCATCAGCGAGGAGACCAGCGCCACCATGCGCGAGCTGCTGGAACTGGTCGTATCCGAAGGCGGGGCCAAAAACGCCGCCATCGAAGGCTACCGCATCGGCGGAAAGACGGGCACGGCGCAGGTTTACAAGGACGGGCGCATCGTGCGGGATGTGCACATCGGGTCGTTTCTGGGCTTCGCCCCGGCGGACGATCCCCGCATCGCCCTGCTGGTCATCGTGGACGAGGCGGACGTGCCGGTGGACTACGGCGGCACCACGGCCGCGCCCTTCGCTAGACAAATCCTGGCGGATGTGTTACCTTATCTGGGCTACAAGCCCTCCAGCCAGGACGAGCGCGAGGAGATCGCCGTGGAAGACGTGGTGGGCATGCCGCTGTGGCAGGCGCGCAAGGTGATTGCCGACCAGGGCTTCACCGTGCTGGACGACGGCGCGGGCGATACCGTGACCGCCCAGATGCCAAGCCCGGGCGGCAAGCTGATCGAGGGCGGACAGGTGATGCTCTACACCTACACCGATGACCCGCCCTCAACCGAGGAGCTGGTCTGCGTGCCGGATGTAGAGGGTCTGTCCATCGCGCGGGCGGCAGCGCTGCTGAGACAGCGCGGGCTGGATATGACCATTGAGGGCACGGGATTTGCCGTCCGGCAGGAACCGGCGGCAGGTCAGTACGTGGAAGAGGGCGGCATGGTGAAGGTCGCTTTTGAAATGCCCAATCCATAGAGGATGGAGGAATACGGATGCTATTGAAGGAGCTGCTCTCCGACGTGCCCGGCGTTTTGGAAACGCGCGGGGATGCGGAGATTGAGGCGCTGGTGACCGATAGCCGCGAAAAGGCCCGAAACGGCCTGTTCTTCTGCATCAGCGGCATGCGCTTTGACGCGCATGATTTTGCGGCGCAGGCCGTGGAGAACGGCTGTGTCGCGCTGGTGGTGGAGCGCTTCGTGGACAGCCCGGTGGCGCAGGTGCGCGTGGACAACGTCCGGCGCGCCACGGCCTATATTGCAGCGGCGTTCTATGGCCACCCTGCGCGCAAGCTGCGCATGGTGGGCGTGTGCGGCACCAAGGGCAAAACCACCACCACCTATCTGATGAAGGCCATTTTGGAAAAGGCCGGCTTCAAAACCGGCCTGATCGGCACCACCGGCAACCTGATCGGCGACCGCAGCCTTCCCAGCAACATGACCACCCCCGACCCCGTCGATCTGCACCGGTGCCTCCGGCAGATGGTGGATGAGGGCGTGGAAGCCGTGAGCATGGAGGTGAGCGCCCATGCCGTGGATATGCACCGCGTGGACGGCATCACCTTCGAGGCGGCGTGCTATACCAACTTTTCGCAGGACCATCTGGACTACTTCGGCACGATGGAAAAGTACTTTGAAACCAAGAAGCGGTTTTTCATCGAGGGCTCGGCCCTGAACGCGGCGCTCAACGCCGATGACGAAACCAGCGCCGCTATCATCCGCGACCTCAAGGTGCCCTACCTCACCTACGGCATCAGCGCAGACTCGGATGTGTTCGCGCGCGATATTGAGATTTCCGAGGAGGGCGTCTCCTTCTCCATCCGGCTGCGCGGGCTGGAGGACATGTCCATCTCCATGCACCTCACCGGCATGTTCAACGTCTATAACGCCCTGGCCGCCGCCTCGCTGGCGATGATCCTGGGCATCGACAAAAGCGCCATCCGCGGGGGTCTGGAAAGTGTCAAGAACGTCCCGGGCCGCGTGGAGATTCTCGACACCCGCACGCCCTACAAGGTGATTCTCGACTATGCCCATTCGCCCGACGCCCTGGAAAACGTGCTCACCACCGTGCGCGCCTTCACGCGCAGCCGGCTGATCGTGCTCTTTGGCTGCGGCGGCGACCGCGACCATGGCAAGCGCCCCATCATGGGCGAGATCGTGGGGCGGCTGGCGGATTTCTCCATCCTCACCAGCGACAATCCCCGTACCGAGGACCCGGACGCCATTCTTCGCTCCATCGAGCAGGGCATGAAGCGCACCCAGGGCCGCTACGTGGTGATCGAAAACCGGCGCGAGGCCATCCGCCACGCGCTGGAAATGGGCCGGGAGGGCGACGTGATCATCCTGGCCGGCAAGGGCAACGAAACCTATCAGGACATCATGGGCGTAAAGCGCCCCTTCGATGAAAAGGTGGTCGTGCGCGAGCTGCTTGCCGAAATGCGCGCGTGAACATACCAAGGAGTTGATGGTACATGCTTTGGCTGATTCTGGCGCTGATTGCCTCCGAGGTGGCCATGCTGCTCATCGGGCCGCGGGTTCTGCCGGTGCTTCGCAAGCTCAAGTTCGGACAGACCATCTATGAGCTGGGCCCCAAGAGCCACCGCACCAAACAGGGCACGCCCACCATGGGCGGGCTGATGTTCGCGGCGGTTTCGTGTGTGGTCACCCTTTTGATCGTATCCTTTGATACCTGGTACGGCGGATGGGACTTTGCGCTGGCGCTGGTGCTGGTGTCGCTGCTGAGCATGCTCATCGGCTTTGTGGACGACTTTATCAAGGTGGTGAAAAAGCGCAACCTCGGCCTGATCTGGTGGCAGAAGATCATCGGCCAGGTGCTGGTATCGGTCGGGTTTTCGCTGTACTGCTATTTCAGCCCGCATGTGGGCAGCAGCATTCTGGTTCCCTTCTTCAACGTGGAGTGGGATCTGGGCCTGTTCTATGTGCCGCTGATGGCGCTTACGATGATCTTCATGATCAACAGCGCCAACCTTCAGGACGGGCTGGACGGGCTGCTTTCCAGCGTGACCGTCATCTCCAGCGCGGCCTGGGGTCTGATGGCCGTGTTTGCGGCCCTGGCGGGCGGCGCTTTCATGAGTCCGGAGCTTTTGGGCAACTACCGTCATCTGGCGGTGTTCGCCCTGGCGCTTTCGGGCGCGTGCATGGGTTTCCTGCGCTTTAACCACTACCCGGCGCTGGTCTTCATGGGCGATACGGGCAGCATGTTCATCGGCGGTGCGTTGGTGGGCATGGCGATGCTTTTGCGCATGCCGCTGTACATGGTTCTCATCTGCTTTACGCTGATCGCCTCGTCCATGAGCGTGATCATCCAGCGCATCTACTTCAAGGTCACCCACGGCAAGCGCATCTTCAAAATGTCGCCCATTCACCACCACTTTGAGCTCTCCGGCATGACGGAGGTGCAGATTGTGGCCATGTACGCCGTGGTGGCGGGCATGCTCAGCCTGGTAGCGCTGTTTTCGCTCAATGTGCTCCCGTAATTTCCCATTTCCTCCGGAGGTGATTTGCAGATGAAATTGGCCAACAAGCGCATTCTGGTGGTCGGCATGGCGCGCAGCGGCGTGGCGGCGGCGCAGCTTCTTCTGGAAAACGGCGCGACGCCGGTGCTTTCGGACCGCAAGCGCGAGGATGCCTTTGGCGGCGAGCTGGACGTGCTGCGCGGCACGGCGTGTGAGTTCCGCCTGGGGGAGGACCCCGTGCGCCTGCTTTCGGAGGCGGACGGCCTGGTTATCAGCCCCGGTGTGCCCATCGACGCGCCGGTGGTGCTGGCCGCAAAGGAAAAGGGCATCCCCATGGTGGGCGAGCTGGAGCTGGCCTGGTCGCTGCTTCAGGGCGAGGTGATGGCCATTTCCGGCACCAACGGCAAGACCACCACCACCACCTTGCTTGGCAAAATCTTTGAAAACGCGGGCCGCGTCACGCATGTGGCGGGCAATATCGGCTATCCGCTCTCCGCGGTGGCCATGAAGAGCAAAAAGGACGACGTGGTGGTGGTCGAGGTGTCCAGCTTCCAGCTGGAGAGCATCAAAACCTTCCATCCCCGCGTGGCCGCGCTGCTCAACATCACCGAGGATCATCTCAACCGCCATGGCACCATGGCACAGTATATCCGCCTCAAGCAGCGCATCTTTGAAAACCAGACCGAGCGCGATTATGCCGTTTTGAACATGGACGACCCGGTACTCTTCAAGATGGCGGGCAAGCTCAAGAGCCAGGTGGCGTTTTTCAGCCGCACCCAGCCGGTGGAGAACGGCGCGTTTGTGGACGACGGCAAAATCGTGTGGCAGTGGAACGGCGCGCGCCGTGCCATCTGCGACGCGGATCAGATTCTCATTCCCGGCCCGCACAACCTGGAAAACGCGCTGGCCGCCACGGCCATGGCCTGCTTTATGGGCGTGCCCGCGCCGGTCATCCGCCACACGCTGCAATCCTTTTCCGGCGTGGAGCACCGCATCGAAAAGGTGCGCGTGTTCCAGGGCGTGACCTACATCAACGACAGCAAGGGCACCAATGTGGACAGCACCATCAAGGCCGTGCAGAGCATGAAGGCACCCACGGTGCTTTTGCTGGGCGGCTATGACAAGCACACGGACTTCATGCCCCTGTGCCGCGAGATCATCGCCTCCGGCCGCATCGACGACGTGGTGGTGATGGGCGAGACCGCGCGCCAGATCCGCGAACAGCTGGAGGAGGCGGGCTATGACCGCATCACCCGGGCCTACAGCCTGCGCGACGCCGTGGACAAGGCGCGCGCCCTGGCCGTGTCCGGCGGCAACGTGCTGCTTTCGCCCGCGTGCGCCAGCTTTGACATGTTCCGCGACTATGAGCACCGGGGCGCGGTGTTCAAAGAGATCGTAAACGCCCTGTGCTGACAGGATGCCCCTTCCCGGCGTGAAGGAGATGCACACCAAAGACGACGCATCTTTTGAACGGTTGGGAGGGGGTCTTTTGACACGGCAACAACCTGTGACTGCCGGACGGTGTCTCAAACCCCGGCGCGCCGGCGTGGACCGGACGCTTCTGCTGATCCTTTCGCTGCTGATGATGTGCGGGCTTCTGGCGCTGTTCAGCGCCACCTACTATAAGGCGGTGGATGAGGGCGACGCGCTTCTGGAGGTGAAGCGCCAGCTGGTGGGCATCGGCCTGGGCGCGGTGCTGATGCTCATTACCAGCCGCATTCCGCACAGCTTCTGGGCGGATGCGCGCGTGGTGGTGGTGGGGCTGTCGGCGAGCATGATCTTGCTTGTGCTGGTGCTGATACCGGGCATAGGCGTGTACCTCAACGGCTCGCGGCGCTGGCTGAGCATTGTGGGCATGAGCTTTCAGCCATCCGAGGTGGCCAAGATCGCCTCGGTGATCTATCTTGCGGCCACGCTGAGCTACCGGCTGGAACGGCTGGAAAAGCTGTGGCGGGGGGTGGTGCCGCTGTTGATCGTGCCGGCGGTGATGTTCCTGCTCATTCTGGAGCAGCCAAACCTCTCCACCGCGGGCAGCATCATGATCGTGGCGGTTCTGATGATGCTGTTGGCAGGCGCCAGGTGGCGGCATCTGTGTCTGATGGGCGTGGCGGGCCTGTGCGTGGGTACGGTGTACGCCTGGATCGAGCCCTACCGGCGCGAGCGGCTTCTGTCCTTCCGCGATCCCTTTGCCCAGATGAGCGACGAGGGATACCAGCTGGCCCAGTCGCTCATCGCCATCGGTTCGGGCGGGCTGTTCGGCCGCGGCCTTGGACAGGGGCGCCAGAAGTTCAGCTACCTGCCCTATCCCGAAAGCGATTTCATCTTCGCCATCGTGGGGGAGGACTTCGGGCTGCTGGGCTGCGTGGTGGTGATCGCGCTGTTTCTGGCCTTCGCTTTCGCGGGTATGCGCATCGCGGTCTCCTGCCCGGACCGCCACGGTTGTCTGCTGGCGGCGGGACTCACGGCCATGATTACCGTACAGGCGTTCATCAACATCGGCGTGGTAGTGGGCGTGCTGCCTACCACGGGGCTGCCGCTTCCGTTCTTCAGCGCCGGGGGCACCTCCATCTCCCTGCTGATGGCGGCGACGGGCATCATTCTGAGCGTGTCGCGCACGGCGCGCAAATGAGGCTTTTTTTCACACTTGGTCAGGCATGACATAAGATGGTGCATGGAATGCTTGACGGAGGTGGAAGAATGAACGCCTTGCGAATTCACGGCGGGAGGCGCCTGACGGGTGAATGGAGGGTGCACAGCGCGAAGAACGCGGTTTTACCCATCATGGCGGCCTCCATTCTTACCGGAGAGACGACGCGGCTGGAGGGTTGCCCGGAATTGGTGGATGTGGCCTATATGGCTGATATCCTGCGTACCCTGGGCTGCCGGATACATAGCGGGGACGGCGCGCTGACCATCGACCCGCAGGGCCTGAACCGGCATGAGATGCCCGATGCGCTGGCCAAGAAGATCCGCTCCTCCATCTTTCTACTGGGGTCCATCCTGGCGCGGTTTCGCAAGGCCACCGTCACCTTTCCCGGCGGATGCGAGATCGGACTTCGCCCCATCGACCTGCATCTGAGCGGGCTGAGGCAGCTGGGGGTGGACGTGCGGGAGGAAGGCGGCCTCATTCGCTGCGACGGCCGGCACATGCGCGCCGGCACCGTCCACTTCGACTATCCCAGCGTGGGGGCCACCGAAAACGTGATGATGGCCGCGGTGCTGCTGAGGGGCCGCACGGTGCTGAGCAACGTGGCGCGGGAGCCGGAGATCTGCGACCTGCAAAGCCTCCTCAACGCCATGGGCGCGCGCATCAGCGGCGCAGGCACCCATACCGTGACCGTCGAGGGCGTGGAGCGCCTGCATGGCGTAAGCTATCAGCCCATGCCGGACCGCATTGTGGCCGGTACCTTGCTGGCTGCGGCGGCGGCCACGGGCGGCGACGTCCGGCTGACCAACGTACCCTGCCGAGACCTGTACGCTGTCTTTACCAAGCTGCGGGAGATGGGCTGCGAGATCAACGAGGAGGAAAGCGCGGCGAGGCTGCGCGCGCCGCAGCGGCTCACGGCTTTCCAGCAGCTGCAGACGCAGCCGCATCCGGGCTTTCCCACCGATATGCAGGCCCAGATGCTGGCGTTGGCCGCCATGGCCAAGGGAACCTCGGTGGTGGTGGAGAACGTGTTTGAGAACCGCTTCGCGCACGCGGGCGACCTCAACCGCATGGGCGCCAACGTGCTGGTCAACGGCCGCACGGCTGTGGTGCAGGGCGTAGAGGCGCTCTACGGCGCGCATGTGACCGCGCGCGACCTGCGCGGCGGCGCGGCGCTGGTCATCGCGGGGCTGGCGGCGCGCGGGGAGACGCTGGTGGAGCGCGCCGGGCTGATTGACCGCGGATACGAGCGCCTGGAGGATATGCTCGGCGCGCTGGGGGCGGATATCCGCCGGGAAAGCGTATAAGCCAAGGGAGGAACGTACATGAGCAAGCGCGCCAGGGAGAAGCGCACACCCGAGATCGAACACGAGCAGTTTGAAGCCTACGGTGAATACACCTACGACTACCTGCACACGCAGGATGGTGCCGGGGACGCGCAGGCCCCGGCCCAGCCCAGCGTGCAGGCGGTCCGGCGTGCGCAGAAACGGCGCAGGACGCATGGCTTTTTCAAGTTTCTGGGCCTTTTGACGGCGCTGACCATCGGCCTGGCGGTGGGACAGCAGACGCTGTTTCGCCTGGAAACGGTCTATGTCGTGGGCAATGAGGAAAAAACGCCCCAGGAGGTCGTGATGGCGTCGGGCCTGGTACGCGGGCGCAACATGATCACCATTGAGGAAGAGGACGTGGCCGAGGCCCTGAGCAAGGACCACACCATCATCTTCAAGGGCATGCAGAAGGAATATCCCAACACCATCTACCTCTATATCGAGGAGCGCAAGACCGTGGCCGCCATGCAGTGGCTGGGCATCCTCTATACGCTGGACCGGGAGGGCGTAGTGATGAAGGAGAGCACCTCCTCCACGCCGCCCGCCGGCATGCCCGTGGTTACGGGCTTTCGCGTGAGCAACATCAATGTGGGCCAGCAGCTCCTGGTGCGTTCAGAAAATCAGATGGAAGCCTACCGGGAAATCATGGAAGAGCTGGAGCTGCAGATGTACCAGAGCCAGGTGGCCGAGATCAATCTGGCCGATCCCAGCAACATCTACCTGATTACCGTCGAGGGCGTGACCGTGCGCTTGGGCGACGCCAGCTACATGCAGGCCAAGATCGGCGCCGTGCGCACAGACATGGCCTACCTGCGCCAGCTGGGGAAAACCTCCGGCATATTGGACGTTACCATTCCCGAAGATGCAAAGTACATGCCGGAGGATTGAACAAACTTGGAAAAGTTTACGAAGTTCTTCCCAAAAACGCGAAAAAAAAGCGGGAATATGCTTGCGTATTCCTGCCAAAACGGTTACAATAAATAATGGTACTTTGGGTGCCTTCTATTGCCGTGCGCGGCGGCGCCCGGCCTGCCGTGGGAACCTCTCCCCGGCTGACTGATGAGGAACAGGGGAATGCTGTGTTATGAAATCAACCATCGCGGCCATTGATTTTGGTACGTGCAAGATCGTTACCCTCGTAGCCGAGACGAGCGGGACCCAGCGTTGCGACATCATCGGGGCGGGGATCGCCGCCTACGACGGCTTTCTGGACGGCGAGTGGAACAACACCGTCATGCTCAACGAGGCCATCCAGAAGTCCATCACCGAGGCGGAAACCCAGTCCAAGCGCAAGATCCGCGAGATCAACGTGGGCGTTCCGGGCGAATTCACGCGCGTGTACGCCGTGGAAACCAGCGTGACCATTCAGGGTGCGGACCCGCATGTCACGCCCCGCCACGTGGAAAAGATCTTCGCCAACGCGGACAAGCAGCTCTCGCCCGTGCGCGGCGTGGTGGTGCACCGCAGCCCCGCCTGGTTCATGGTGGACGGCGGCAAAAAGACACTGGAGCCCGTGGGCCTCAAGGGCACGGAGCTCAAGGCCCTGGTCAGCTTCGTGGTGGCCGACACCTTCTTCCTGGACGACGTGATGGCCCGCCTGCGCGACATGAACATCACCGTGAGCGGCTTTTTCTCCAGCTCCACGGGCGAGGCGATGCTCTACCTGTTGGAGGAGGACCGCGACCGCACCGCCATTCTCATCGATATCGGCTATCTGTGCACCGACGTGATGGCCGTGGAGGGTGACGCCGTCATCTTCCAGAAAACGCTTCCCGTGGGCGGCGGCCACATCGCCGCCGACGTGGCCGAGGGCCTCTCCATTCCCCTGGAATCGGCCGAGCAGATCAAGCGGGAATATGTGTATGGAATTTCTACGATCTCGCAATCCTATACCGTATCCGGCGGCGAAGGCGTCAAAACCGAAACCTTCACGCAGGAGCAGGTGGCCGCGGTGCTGGAACCCCGCGTGGACGAGATTGCGGACATGATTCAGGAATGCATCGACGATAGCGGCATCAAGCTGGGCAGCTGGTCCACCATCTATCTGACCGGCGGCGGCCTCAGCCTCAACCGCGGCGGAAGAGACTATCTCTCTGCCAAGCTGGAAAAGCCCGTGCGCGATACGGTCAAGCGCACCATCAAGCTGTCCAGCCCCATCTATGCCAGCGCCATGGGCCTGATGGACCTGATCATCGACACCATCGAGGCCCGGAACGCCACCTCCAGCGGCGTGGCGGGCGGCATCAAGGACTTTTTCAAAAGTTTGCTGGGCGGCTGACGCTCCGGACGCGACCGAAGAAAGATTGAGTAGGGGGATGCACTGTGCTTGAGTTTCAGATCGAGGATCAACAGAGCTTTGCGAGCATCAAGGTGATCGGCTGCGGCGGCGCCGGCAACAACGCCATCAACCGCATGGTGGACGCGGGCCTCAAGGGCGTGGAATTCATCGCTGTCAATACAGACCGGCAGGCCCTTGCCATGAGCAAGGCCAGCACGACCATCCAGATCGGCGAGAAGCTGACCAAGGGCCTGGGCGCGGGCGCGGTGCCCGACGTGGGCCGCCGCGCGGCGGAAGAGAGCCGCGAGGAAATCGCCCAGGCGCTCAAGGGCGCGGACCTGGTCTTTGTCACCGCCGGCATGGGCGGCGGCACCGGCACGGGCGCGGCTCCCATCGTGGCCGAGATCGCCCGTGACCTCAACTGTCTGACCATCGCGGTGGTTACCAAGCCCTTTGCCTTTGAAGGCAAGCAGCGCATGAAGAACGCCGAGATGGGCGTGATCGACCTCAAGCAGCGAGTGGATACGCTGGTCGTCATCCCCAACGACCGCCTGCTGCAGGTGGTCACCAAGGGCACGTCCATGCTGGAGGCCTTCCGCATCGCCGACGACGTGCTGCGCCAGGGCATCCAGGGCATTAGCGACCTGATCGCCGTGCCCGCCCTTATCAACCTCGACTTTGCGGACGTCAAGACCGTCATGGAGTCCGGCGGCCTGGCCCATATGGGCATCGGCACCGGCAAGGGCGAAAACCGCATGGTGGAAGCCGCCAAGAACGCCATTCAGAGCCCGTTGCTGGAAACGAACATCGACGGCGCGCGCGCGGTCCTCATCAATATCACCGGCGGCGAGGACATGAGCATCATCGACATCAACGAGGCCGCCAACCTGGTCATGCAGGCTGCCGACAGCGAAGCCAACATCATCTTCGGCGCCGGCATCGACGAGAACATGGACGACGAGGTGCGCATCACCGTCATCGCTACCGGCTTTGAAAAGACCCCCTTCCCAAAGAAGGAGGACGCCAAGAAAAAGTCCGGCTCGGACCGCGACTGGACGCGCAGCTTCTCCGGCGGCGGCGCGGCTTATGATGCGGGCAGCCTGCGCGGCACCCCGCTGGTGCAGCAGGATTATCCCACGCCCTCCTATGAGGACATGAGCTTTAACATGCCCATGGACGAGGACCGCGGAAGCAGCTTCGGCGGCAGCTACATGGGCGGCGGCAGCGGCATTCCCACCCCGGCGGCCATGCCGCAGATGGTCCAGGGCGGCCAGATGTACCAGTCCGGTTTCGGCCAGGGCTATCAGCCCCAGCAGCCCTATGGACAGATCGACTACGGCATGGGCCAGCCCGGTATGCAGTATCAGGGCGGCATGCAGCAGCCCCAGCAGCCCGGCATGCCGCAGATGGAATATGGCCAGCAGTACCAGGGCGGCATGCAGCAGTCCGCAAACCAGCAGCCGGACGCCAAGGCACAGCCTGAGCCTGCGCCGCAGCCCGCTTCCGTGGAGCGCGACGACCTGGGCGTGCCCGCCTTCCTGCGCAGGCCCACCCGCAAGTAAAACCGAATGACAGCCCTGCCTCCTCTGCCGGAGGCGGGGCCTTTTCGCATATCGGGAGACGCCTGTTGCGAAAACGTCGTTTTTGTTGTATACTAAAGACGGATCTCAAAGACCGATGGGGAGGGATAGCCGTATGAAATTGATCATCGCTATCGTACAGGACGAGGACGCTTCCCGCTTGATCAGCCAACTGATGAATGATGGCTTTGGCGTCACCAAGCTGGCCACCACGGGCGGTTTCCTGCGTGCGGGCAACACCACGCTGCTCGTGGGTGTGGATGACGACCGCTTCCAGGCCGCAATGGATGTGATTGAAAAGGTGTGCAAGAGCCGCAAGCAAATTGCGCCGTCTCCAGCATCCATGGTGGGTATGCCGGGCTCCTACACGCCGTATCCCATTGAGGTGGTCGTGGGCGGAGCTACCATCTTCGTGCTCACGGTGGATCAGTTTATCAAGCTGTAACCCCAGGAAAGGAACCGCATTGACACAGATCGCACCCAACTCGCCGCCGCCCGTGTTCCCCTTTCAGAAGGGCTTCAACGCGGGCGTCGGCGTAGTGGCGAACCAGTTTATCCACCGGCAAATGGTGCATGCATATCTGCTGACGGGCGCGCGCGGCCTTGGCAAGCGGACCCTTGCCAGGACGCTGGCCAGCGCCCTGTTTTGCACGTCCGAAAATAAGCCGTGTGGGCACTGTGAGGCATGCCGCCGCGTGCTGGACGGCAACGAACCCGACGTGCTGACCCTGTTTGCCGACGACGGCAAGCAGATCGGCGTGGACCGCGTGCGCGAGCTGATCCAGAAAACCAGCCAGCACGCCTTTGGCGATGGATGGCGCGTGGTGCTGATTGAGCCGGTGGAAAAGATGACGCCCCAGGCGCAGAACGCGCTGCTCAAGTCCCTGGAGGAGCCGGTGGCGCGGGTGGTGTTCCTGCTGATGACGCACGAGCTGACCGCCACGCTGGGCACCATTGCCTCGCGCTGTGTGCGCGTGAAGCTGACGCCCTGGCCGGACGCGCAGCTCAGGGAGGCGCTGCTGCGGCGCGGCTATCCGGAGGACCGCGTGGCCGCTGTGCTGCCGCGCAGCGCGGGCAATATCGGTCAGGCGTTGGAACTGCTTGGTGACGGCGGCGACGGAGAGGCGCAGGCATTTGTGACCGCTGCCCTTTCCCTGTCCACCGACGCGGATGCGGTGGGGCTGAGCACCCGCCTCAAGGAAGGGCGCGAAGGCGCGGACGATTACCTTGCCGCGCTGGAGCAGGCCATTTACCAGGCGCTGCTGGTGCGGACAGGCCGGTTGGACGCCGGGGCGCTCAAGGCGTATCCCGCCCTGTGGCGCACAGCGGCGGAGCAGGCACCGGCGCGGGATCTGAACGCGCTGCTGACCGCCGTGATGGACGCGCGCCGGCTGAAGGCCGGTCAGGTCAACTGGCAGTCCAACATCGACCACCTTATGATGAGACTATTGGAGGAGCATACCAAATGGCGACAGTCGTTGGCGTAAGATTTAAGAATGCAGGAAAGCTGTATTATTTTGACCCGGGCAGGCTGTGGCCTGCGGCGGGCAGCTATGTCATCGTGGAAACCGCGCGCGGGGTGGAGTACGGTCAGGTCATCACGGGGGTACGCCAGGTGGATGACGATCTGATCGCCTCGCCGCTCAAGCAGGTGCTGCGCATCGCTACAGAGGCGGACGCCCGCCATGCCGCCGAAAACGAGCAGTTTGAAAAGGAAGCCTACCGCATCTGCCAGCACAAGATCGAGGAGCACAAGCTGGACATGAAGCTGGTGGGCGTGGAACAGACCTTTGACAACGCCAAGATCCTGTTCTACTTTACGGCCAACGGACGCGTGGACTTCCGTTCGCTGGTCAAGGACCTGGCCTCGGTGTTCCATACCCGCATCGAGCTGCGCCAGATCGGCGTGAGGGATGAGGCCAAGATGCTCGGCGGCCTGGGCCCGTGCGGAAGGCCCATCTGCTGCGGGTCCTTCCTTGGCGATTTTCAGCCCGTAAGCATCAAAATGGCGAAGGAGCAGAACCTTTCGCTCAACCCCACCAAGATTTCCGGCGTGTGCGGCCGGTTGATGTGCTGCCTGAAGTTTGAGCAGGACCACTACGAAAGCACCCGCAAGCGCATGCCCAAGACCGGCAAGGAAGTGGAAACGCCGGACGGCGTAGGCACGGTGACGGACATCAACGTGCTCAAGGAAACGCTGACCGTGAAGCTCAACAAGGGCGATTCAGTGGAATTCAAGACCTACCCGCTGGAGGAGGTCAAGTGGAACAAGCCGGCGCCGCAGCCTGCCGCCGAGGGACACGGCCAGGAGGGCAAGGGCCAGGAGGGCGGGCGAGCCGGGCGCGGACAGGGCCGGCGCAGCCGTCAGAACCGCGCGCTTCTGCCGACCGATCCGTCGGGTCCCGCTCCTGTGATGCCTGCGGAGGCGGACGAGCTGCCGCCGGAGGTGCCGGAGGACGAGGGGGCCGGCGACGGGGACGGCGACTGGCTCAAGGCCGTGGAGGATGCCCTGAAAGCCGCTCAGGAAAAGGAATGAGGCCGCCTGGGGATGTAACAAATACTTGCAATCGGTCCCTATTCGTGATATGATGTGTGCGAGCGATGGCCGCTTAGACGGCTGCCGCCATTGCGAAACCGGGAGGTGAAACCATATGGCATACCAGATTTCTGATGATTGCATCAGCTGCGGCGCCTGCCAGGCTGAATGCCCCGTCGATGCGATTTCCGAGGGCGACGGCAAGTACGTGATCGATGCGGACAAGTGCATCGAGTGCGGCGCCTGCGCCAGCACCTGCCCCGTGGGCGCTCCCGCTCAGGCGTGACGTCAACGTAGCAACAAGAACAGAACAGCGCGCCAGTAACGCGGTGTTCTGTTTTTCATTTCCTGATGAGGATAGAGGGGAAAAGCACGATGGGCACGGAGCAGCGGGAGGCGGCGATCCGCCGCTGGTTTGAGATGTGGCTGGCGGGCAGGGACCTGGGCATCGCCGGCCTTTTTTCGCCGGATGCGCGCTACATTGAAAGCTGGGGACCGGCCTATCGGGGCGTGCAACGGATCGAGCACTGGTTCAGGGAATGGAACACCCGCGGAAAAGTGGCGGAGTGGACCATCCTGCAGTTTTTTCACAAGCCGGAGCAGACGGCGGTGGAGTGGCGTTTCCGCTCGGAGATGAACGACGGAACGGTTCAGGCGTTTGACGGCGTTTCGCTGGTGCGGTGGGATGCGGAGGGAAAGATCTGCTTCCTGCAGGAGTTCGGCTGCAACACCGATACCTATGATCCCTATGAAAACGGTCCGAAGCCGCAGTTTCGCAGCGAAGCGGCGCTGTGGTTCTGAAGGCGAGAAAAAGGGAAGCGGCATGGCCTGGCCATGCCGCTTTTGCGTATCCAAAACGGAACTGTGCTTTCAGGAAAGAAGCAGGCGGGTCAGTTCCGCCATGCTTGTGGCATACAGCTCCGCTTGCACCTTGGGATAGAAGCCGTCGGGGTCGAACAGCACGCCGCGCATGCCCGCGTTATGCCCCGCCTCGATGTCGATGTCGCGGTCGCCCACCATGGCGGCGGTGGCCGGGTCGATGGCGTTGCGGGCCAGCAGGCAGCGAAGCGCGTCCGGCGCGGGCTTGTGGGGAAAGCCGTCCTCGCTGGTCACGCCGTCCGAAAACAGGGACCACAGGCCATCCTGCCCAAGCTGCTCGATGGCGCGGCGGTCACGGTGGGTGTAGAGGTAGTGGCGCACGCCCGCATCCCGGAGTGTCCGCAGGCATTGCGAAAGCCCCGCGTAGGGTGCAAAACCGCTTTCCTGCGCATGGTAACGGGAAAAGACCTCCATCACCCGCGAAACGTCCAGCCCGGCCATCCCGGCACAGTGCTGAGCGGCGGAGTACACCGACACTTTCAAGAGGGAAAGCGCCTCCCGCGGGGTCACCAGCCCAGGGCAGCCCAATTCATCCAGCGTGCACAGAAAGGCATGGGTCACATTGGGGTAGGAATCATACAGCGTTCCGTCAAAATCCCAGAAAAGGTGGCGGATGGGCTTCATTCGGACTTCCTTTCATCGGCCTTGTCGGCTGCTTCTTTTGCGTCCGCCTTCTCGGGCTCGCCTTCCTCGGCGGAGGCTTCCGGCGCTACCTTGCTGACCAGCGCCTTTTCCACCCGATGGTCCACGATGCTCTCCACCTGGATGTGCAGGCCGTGCATGGTGACTTCGGGCGTGCTGCCGTCCTCGGGAATGCTGTCAAAGGAGCTGAATACCATGCCGCCCAGCGTGTCGTATTCCTCGTCCAGCGGCAGGTCTACCTCCAGCGCTTCGGCCAGCGTTTCCAGGTCCACGGTGCCGGTCACCCGCCAGAGATTGTCGTCCAGCTTTTCAATTTCGGCATCCTCGCTGGGGTCAAATTCGTCGTAGATGTTGCCCACGATCTCCTCCAGCAGGTCCTCCATGGTCACGATGCCGCTCATGCCGCCGTATTCGTCCACCACGATGGCCAGATGCGTCTTTTGCTTTTGCATGTTGCTGAACAGCGTGTCGGCGGGCACGGTTTCAGGCACCAGATAGGCGGGGCGCAGCAGCTGGCGCAGGGGCTTGGGGCTGTCCAGCTGGGCGTTGAGCAGGAAATCACGGGTGTTGAGCACGCCCACGATATCGTCGATATCGCTGTCGTACACCGGGAAGCGGCTCAGGCCGCTTTCGCGGATGGTGCGGAGGATCTCTTCGCTGCTTTCGTCCACGTGCAGGGCCACCACATCCATGCGATGCACCATCACGTCGGCTGCGGTGGTGTTGTTGAATTCAAAGATGTTTTCGATCATGTTGCGCTCATCCTGCTCGATGGCGCCATTTTCGCTGCCGATATCCACCATCATGCGGATTTCTTCCTCGGTGACTTCCTCGGAGGAATCGTTGGGGTTGATGCGCAGAAGGCGCAGCACGCCGTTGGTGGAGACGGTGAGCAGCCACACCAGCGGCATGAAGAATTTCGACATGCCGCGGATGACCGGGCAGGCGATGCGGGCGATGCGTTCCGGGTCCTTGAGCGCGATGCGCTTGGGCACCAGCTCACCCAGAACGATCATGAAATAGCTCAGAATCAGCGTGATGAGCACCACGCACACGGTACGCAAAACGGCGGGGGGCAGCAGCGTAAAGCCCGCGCGCGTCAGCGCGCCCGCAAGCACCGAGGCAAAGCTGTCCGCCGCAAAGGCGCTGGCCAGAAAGCCGCTCAGGGTGATACACACCTGAATGGTGGACAGAAAGCGCGTGGGCGATTCGATCATGTGAAGCATGAGGATGGCTTTTTTATCGCCCTCCTCGGCCTGCTTGCGCACCCGGTTTTCATTGAGCGATACCACCGCCGTTTCGGTGGAGGCGAAGAACGCGTTAATCAGGATCAACAGAAGCTGAAACAGAAGCTGACTGCCTATGGGGTCGTCCAAGAGAATACCTCCTTGCGGATTTGCGGCTCAGCCGCATAATACAGCATTATAGCATAAAACAGCGCCATATGCATCCATTTTATGTGAAATGAATGAAAAAACCCACGCCGGGCG
>CHCFC05602__coassemble_485_pt1 | contig 19196 bp, 16 predicted proteins | sample CHCFC05602__metabat2_high_PE_021 | metagenome-assembled genome bin CHCFC05602
AAATACTATTGATTTCCTCATTTTTAAAAGCCCCCATATGAAACAAAAATAATCTGGCTTTCTCCGCCTGCTTTCGATGTTTGTCGGCCTCCATCGCCGTCTCCACTTGTTCCGGGCCAAAGACCCGCTTGAACCGTGCATAGTCAGCGGAGACTTACCGTAGGGCCTTATTCTCCAGCTAAACTTCCTGCAAACGGTCAGACAGGCGGGCGTTGCTTTCCCTCACTCGCCACAGAGGCTCAAGTTTTCCCCACAGCGCCACATAGACCAGATGCAGGGAGGGCAGCACCTTGACGATTTGGGCCGACAGAAGCTCGGCTTTTTTCTCCCGGTAGGACTTGGCGCTCTCCGGCGTCCCGGCCTCCGGTAGAATTTCCTCCGGTTCAGCGGAGAAGTCCGCTGCCAACCGCGCCATGTTCTTTACCGCCGGGGCAAGTGCTTTGAGCCGTCGTTCCGGGCTTTCCACCTGGCTTTCTTTCGCTGCCTTGACCGTCTCGAAGGCGGCGATCTCCTTTGTCCGTTGTTTCTTCTTATAGTCCAACGCAGACCGGTGATTGTCGTGGGTGACCTTGTCCTCCCACTCAATCCCGTGCTGCTCCATGACCAGAGAAAGCGGCTCTTTTTCCGAGCGCATCCACTGGCTTCGCTCCGTGTCTCCTCCGGGGCTACCCTGGAAGCCCTGGGCCGCTAACGCCTATTTCAGAGATATCCTGGTGTTCAACCTTTGCTTATTCCCATTCAATCGTCGCCACCGGCTTGGGGCTCAAATCGTAGAGCACGCGGCACACGCCGGGGACCTCGCTGAGCACGCGGTCGGTGATGCGCTGAAGGAGGGCCCAGGGCAGCTCGGGCACGGTGGCGGTCATGGCGTCGACGGTGTTGACGGCGCGGATGATCACCGGCCAGTCAAAGACGCGCGCGCCGCCGCGCACGCCGGTGGAGCGCATGTCGGGCACGACGGTGAAGAACTGCCAGACCCTGGAGGTCAGGCCGGCGCGGTCGAACTCCTCGCGCAGGATGGCATCGGACTCGCGCAGGGCGTTCAGGCGGTCGCGGGTGATGGCGCCCAGGCAGCGCACGCCCAGACCGGGGCCGGGGAAGGGCTGGCGGTACACCATGGTATCGGGCAGGCCCAGGGCTGCGCCGACCTGGCGCACCTCGTCCTTGAAGAGCAGGCGAAGCGGCTCCACCAGGTCGAACTTGAGGTCGTCGGGCAGGCCGCCCACGTTGTGATGCGCCTTGACGCCGGCGCTTTCCACGATGTCGGGGTAAATGGTGCCCTGCGCCAGAAACTCGATGCCCTCCTGCTTGCGGGCCTCCTCCTCGAACACGCGGATGAACTCCGCGCCGATCACCTTGCGCTTCTGCTCCGGGTCGCTCACACCCTCCAGACGGGTGAGGAAGCGGTCCACCGCGTCCACGTAGATCAGGTTGGCGCCCAGCTGGTTGCGGAACACCTCCACCACCTGCTCGCTCTCGCCCTTGCGCATCAGGCCGTGGTTGACGTGCACGCACACCAGCTGCTGCCCGATGGCGCGGATGAGCAGCGCCGCCACCACCGAGCTGTCCACGCCGCCGCTCAGGGCCAGAAGCACCTTTTTATCGCCCACCTGGGCGCGCAGGGCCGCCACCTGTTCGTCGATAAAGGCCTGCGCCAGCTCCCGCGTGTTGATGCGCGCCATGCTGTCGGGCCGCTTGTTGGTTTCCATGAGGACCGTCTCCTTCCACCGGTTGATTTCATGGCATATGATAGCATACCGGGCGAAAAAGCGCCAGTGCCCGGCGCGGGTTTTGCCGAAAAAAAGCGGGAGGCTAGGAGGGATTTGCCGTTGCCCTCGCGCCGGGCCTGTGTTACAATAGCTGCGTTTCCATAGCGCCTGGGGCGCAGCGAGGAGGATGTTTCCATGCCGAATTTTTCCCTGAAGGATCAGGTGGTTTTCGAGGCGGCGCAAAAGTTTGAAACGCCGTTTCACCTCTATGACGAGCGCGGTATCCGCCGCACCGCGCGCGCGCTCAGGGACGCCTTTGGCGAAATCGAGGATTTCCGCGAGTATTTTGCGGTCAAGGCCCTGCCCACGCCGGCCATTTTGCGCATCCTGAAGGAGGAGGGCTGCGGCGTGGACTGCGCCAGCGTGACAGAACTCATGCTGGCCGACGCCTGCGGCTTTCAGGGCGGGGACATCATGTTCAGCGCCAACGACGTGACGGGGGAGGAATTCGTCCTCGCCCGGCGGCTGGGCGCGTATATCAACCTGGACGACATCACCCATGTGGACACGCTGGCGCAAAACGGCGGCGTGCCGGACACGGTGTGCCTGCGCTTTAACCCCGGCGGCACCTTCCGCATCGGCAACGCCATCATGGGCGACCCCGGCGACGCCAAGTACGGCATGACGCGCGAGCAGCTGAGCCAGGCGCTTTTGCGCCTTCGGGACCTTGGAGCCGCGCGCTTCGGCCTGCACGCCTTCCTCAGCAGCAACACCACCGACCCCGCCTATTATCCCGCGCTGGCAAGGCTTTTGTTCCAGACCGGGCGCGAGCTGATGGACGAGAGCGGCATGCCGCTGGCCTTCGTCAACCTGTCGGGCGGCATCGGCATCCCCTACCGGCCCGATCAGCCCGAAACCGATATCCGCGCCGTGGGCGAGGGCGTGGCGCACGAGTACCGCCGCGCCTTCAGCGAAAACGGCATCCGCGGCGTGGCCATCAAGACCGAGCTGGGCCGCTACATGACCGGCCCCAACGGCTGGCTGGTGACGCACATCATCAACGAAAAGCGCATCCACAAGCACTACCTGGGCCTGGATGCCAGCGCCTGCGACCTGATGCGCCCCGCCATGTACGGCGCGTACCACCACATCACCATTCCGGGCAGGGAATACCTGCCCCACGACCAGCTGGTGGATGTGACCGGAAGCCTGTGCGAAAACAACGACAAGTTCGCCGTGGACCGCATGCTGCCCAGAACCGAGATCGGCGACCTGCTGGTGATTCACGACACCGGCGCGCACGGCCTGAGCATGGGCTACAACTACAACGGCAAGCTGCGCTGCAAGGAGGTCCTCTGGTGCGGGGACGGCTCCTTCAGGCTGATCCGCCGGGCCGAAACCCCGCGCGACTACTTCGCCACGCTGGACGTGGACCCGGCCTGGCAGGCGCTTCAGGCGCGCTGGCTCAAATAAAACCAAAAACGCGCGCGGCCGCCTTCCCCCTGCCGGGAGGGCGGCCGCGCGCGTTGCTCAGCTTTCGTCTGGCGCAAAGGTGAAGGTAAAGACGGTGCCTTTTCCCTCCTCGCTGCTGACCGAGATGGTCACGCCGTGGCGGCGGGCGATCTCTGCCGCGATGGCCAGGCCCAGGCCCGCGCCCTCGTGCGAGGGGTCGCGGGTGTGGTGGAAGCGCTCGAAGATCAGCGACAGCTCGCCGGCGGGAATGCCGGGGCCCTCGTCGGCCACGGAGATGGCGCGCGTCGCTTCCTCCAGCCACAGGCGCACGCCCCGCCCCTCCGCGGTGAACTTGACGGCGTTGTCCACGGCGGTCATGAGCATCTGGCGCAGGCGCGAATAGTCGCCCATGACTTTGGGATGGGCGGACGGCTCCTCGCAGGAAAAGATCAGGCCCTTTTGGGTGCACAGCGCGCGGGCGCTCATGGCCACGTCGCCCAGCAGCTCGCTCAGATCCACCGGCGCGCGCTCCAGCGCAAAGTCATCGCTTTGCAGGCGCGAAAGCTCCAGAAGGTCGCGGATGAGGCGCTGGAGCCACTGCGTTTCTCCGATCATCTGCGCGTAATAGGCGCTGACGGCCTCCGGGCCGGTCACCACGCCGTCGCGCAGGGCCTCCAGCGAGCCGCGGATCACCGTGACCGGGGTTTTGAGTTCGTGGCTGATGCCGGAAAACAGCCGCTGCTGCGCCAGGCGGTGCTGCTCGTCGCGGCGGCGGGCCTCCTCCAGGCGCTGGGCCAGCACGTCCATCGAGCGGGCCAGCGAGCCCACCTCGTCGTGCCGGCGGGCGCGCAGGGGCTGGGCCGGATGGCCGGAGGCCAGCGCCACGGCGACCTTTTCCACCTCCACGATGGGCCGCGCGAACAGCCGCGAAAACACCAGCGCCAGCACCGCCGACAGCGCGAAGGCGATCAGGCCGCTGGAGATGAGGATGGCCGCGCTGGGAACCTGCTGAAAGCCCAGCTCGCGCAGCGTGGCGTCCAAAAGCACCACGCCCAGCACACGGCTGTGCGCGTCCATCACGGGCATGGAGGCGCACAGGCGGGTTTCGCTGTCCATCTCGGCATGGATGATGGGCGTCTTGCCCATGAAGCCCAGCGCGACGCTCTGCTCCAGATAGCCCGCCAGCAGGGGCCTGTCAAGCACCTGCACCACGCCGTCAAAGTAGCCGGTCACGTTGTGGCGCGTGTCGATGAGGTAGACGTTGCAGCGGGTGAGCTGCTCGGTCAGGGCCAGGTAGGGCGCGAGCGTCTCCTCGCTGACGATGAAGCGCGTCTCGTCCAACGAGGCGTCGTAGGCCGAGGGCGCCACCAGCTCGGCGAGGTTCTGCGCGATGGCGAAGGCGTCGCGCTGCATGGCCTGGCTGTGGTGGGTGATGGACTGGCGCACCATCAGCGCGTTGTAGATCACCGCGGTGAGGATGGTGAAGGCCGCCAGCAGCAGCGAAAACAGCAGCATCAGCCGCATGGTGAGCGAACGCTTCATGGCAGCCGCCTTTCAAACTTGTAGCCCGTGCCCCAGACGGTGGCGATGGAGAAAAAGTCGTGTGGCCAGGCGTCCAGCTTCTGCCGCAGGCGCTTGATGTGCGAATCCACCGCGCGGTAGTTGCCCGCGTGCTCCACGCCCCACACCAGCGTGAGCAGGTTGTCGCGCGTGAACACGCGGCCCGGCGCGGAGGCCAGGGTGTAGAGCAGCTCCGTCTCGCGGCGGGTCAGGTCCAGCCTGTGCCCGTCCAGCGTCACGCTCAGCGACGGCAGGTGGATCGACAGGCTCCCCACCACCAGCGTCTCCTGCCCCGTGGGCGCGGGCATGCGCCTGAGCACCGCCCGGATGCGCGCCATCACCTCGCCGGGGGAAAAGGGCTTGACGATGTAATCGTCCGCGCCGATGTCCAGGCCCAAAATGCGGTCGGCGTCCTCGTCGCGGGCGGTGATCATCAGAATCGGCACGCCCGACACCCGCCGGATGCGCCGGCACACCTCCAGCCCGTCAATGCCCGGCAGCAGAATGTCCAGAAGGATCACCGACGGGTCCGCCGCGTCAAAGAGGGACAGCGCTTCCTCGCCCGAGCGCGCGCACAAAAGCGGCCAGCCCTCCGCGCCGATGTAGCGCGAGAGGATCTCCACGATCTGCTCGTTGTCATCCACGATCAATATGGGGTTCACATCCGTCCCTCCCCGGCGTTCATCAGGGACATTGTAGAAGGTTGGGATCAGATTGTCAAATTTTCAACGAAAATTTCAAAAAGCCACACTTTTGCCACAATCGGCGTGTAAGCTTACGTTTGTGATCAGGAGGAGACGGAGGATGAAACGCATCTGCATGGCGGCGCTTCTGGCGCTTGCGCTGGCCCTGACCGGCGGCGCGGCGGCGCAGGAAAGCCAGTATGCCGACGGAATCTACCGCGGCTTTTACTACGACGGCGGCATCGAGCAGATCGCCATCCAGTTCGAGCTGCAGGACGGCGTGTTTCAGTCCGTGGTGTACCGCGGGGTCAAATACAAGGACGGCGACTACATGAGCGACGACGCCAGCGACGCCCAGAAGGCCGCCCTGCGCCAGTACCGCGAGCTGGCCGCCTACCTGGTGGGCAAGGGCGTGGACGCCATCGACGACCTCTACGCCCCCTACGGCATCGTGGAGGACATCGACGCGGTCACCACCGCCACGATGCAGTCCTCCAAGCTGATCTCGGCCCTGTGGGACGGGCTCAACCGGCGCCCCTTCAAGCTCATCAGCACCGCCAAGCTGCCCGAGGCCGGCGACTTCGCCGACGGGGTGTACCGCGGGTCCTACATGGAGGACGGCGAGGAAGAGGTGGCGGTGGAGTTCACGCTGGAAGGCAACGTTTTTTCCGAGGCGCACTACCGCGCGCTGAGCTACCATGGCGTGGACTATCTCAGCCCCGACGCCCCGGAGGACGCAAAGCGGGTGGCCGGCCAGTTTGAGGCGCTGCTTGCGCATCTTCAGGGGCAGCCCGTGGACGCCGTCAACGACCTCTACCAGCCCGGCGACATCGCGCCGGCTGTGGACGGCTTCAGCGGCGCCACCCTGCGCGCGCCCAAGGTGATCTCCGCCATCTGGGATGCGCTCAACCGCCACGCCTGGCACGTGGAATAACGCGCTTTGCCGCTCCCCTGCGGGCGGTGAAACAATAAAAAATCATCTGCAAAGGAGAACATCATCTATGAAGAAACTGCTGACCGCTTCTCTGGCCGCGCTTTTGGCGCTGTGCCTGATCCTCCCCGCCGTGGCCGAGGGTGAAGTGACCATCGGACAGGCCCTCTACGCCGCGCACGGCACCAAGTGCTTCGCCGTGCTGACCGTGGCCATGCAGGACGGCGTGATCGCCGACGCCTACATCGACGAGTTCCAGTTCATGACCGCGGGCGAGGCCGTGGGCGTGCCCAACAGCGACGCCGACTTCGGCCAGAGCTATCCCGAGGGCAAGGTGCTGGCCTCCAAGCGCGAGAACGCCGAGCTCTACAGCAGCAACATGGCCGCCGCCGGCTCCACCGTGGCGCTGGATGTGAACTATGCCGCCATCGAGGACTTTGTGACCGGCAAGACCATCGAGGAGCTGGAAGCCGCCGTGGAAGGCAAGACCGCCGAGGAAATGGTGGACGCCGTGGCCGGCTGCACGCTGGTGGACACGCTGGGCTATGTGAGCGGCCTGATCGAGGCTGCCAAGGCCGCCGCGAAGTAAGAGACGCAACGCACGGGGCCGCCGGGGGAGCATTCCCCCGGCGGCCCTCAGACCGCTGACAAAACCTTTTCGGGAGGTTTGGAGGGCCCGCAGGCCCTCCAAAGTCAATTCGTATCGCCCGGTTTTCCCCGGTCGCTCAATCTTCGCGGAGGACGCTGGCCGCGCCCTCCGCTCGTTTCGCTCCCCACCTTCGGGTCGCTTTGCGCTTCGCGCAACAGCCCACAGGGCTGACGCTTCCCTCCGGTGCCGGGCGGGCGGGGAGTTTGCGCCCCTGGGCGCAAACATTTCTTAAGCATCTGGCGGAAAAGTCCGGCGCAGCCGGACTTTTTCGACAAGCTGGGGGCCGCCGGGGGAGCATTCCCCCGGCGGCCCTTTTGCGCGCTCCGGGCGCGGGCTCAGCGCCGGGCGGCGCTGCGGCGGTACCAGGCGAGAAAGAGGGGCAGGCCGGCCGCGCGGATGCCCGCCCCGAAGAGAAAGGCGGAGGGCAGGCTCCGCTGCGACAGCGCGCCGAAGATCAGGTTGGTGGCGATGGCGACGCCGTTCATCAGCATGGCGTGGATGCTCAGGGCCGTGGCGCGGTGGGCGGTTCGGATCTCCCGGCTCTGGATCTCGGCCTGCAGCGGCTCAAAGAGCGCATGGGAGACGCGCAGGGTCAGGACGGCCGCGACGGACGCGGCGGCGCGCCGCGACAGGGCCAGCGTCAGGGCGGACAGGGCCGCCGCCGAGCCGCACAGGAGCAGCGCGCCGCGCACGCCCGTCCGCCGGGTGACGAGGGACGAACCAACGCTCAGCGTGCCCAGAACGGTGGCGGCGAGGTAGACCCAGCCGATGGCGGCGCTGTCGAGGCCGCACAGCCGGTATTGGAGCTGGTTGAGGAACACGGTGATGGTCTGGTGAGTTTCGGACAGAAGCGCGGCCGCGATCAGAAACAGCAGCAGCGCCGGGTTGGCGAAAGTCTGCCGCAGGGCTTCCCCGAAGGCCTGCGCCGGGGGCCGGGCCGCCTCCGGCCTGCGCACCTCCGTAAGCCCAAGCGAAAGCGCCGCCGCAAGGCCGTAGCTGACAACCGTGAGCAGCCCGGCCAGCGAATAGCGGTCCCGGACAAAGAGGGCAAAGATTCCGGCGGCCACGAGGTGGCCCAGCATGCCGATGCCGGCGTAGAGGCCGAAGGCGCGCTGGCTCTCCCCGCCTTCGCAGGAGAGATAGAGGATGCTGGCGTCCACGCCGGACATCCCGGCCAGCACCACGCTGAGCATGACGCGCTCCAGCAGAAAGCCGGCCAGTCCGGCGGCCTGCCAGAAAACGATTTTGGAGGCGAAGTACAGCCCGCAGCAAACGACCATCGTCCGGCGGTAGCCCAGCCGCTCGGCCAGAAGGCCCCAGGGAACCTCCAGCAGCACCTCCAGGGCGAGGGAGACGCTTTCCATCGCGGTGATCTCAAAGAGGGTCACGCCCCGCGCCTGACGGTACAGCGTTGCGATGGGGCCGTAAAAGACCATGCCCTGCAAAAACGCGACGGCGTACAGGATGATTCGGTTTTTTTTCATGAAAAAGAAGTCCTCTCCGGTTTTTGTGCATGGCAAACACACCTGCCGGCTCTGCAAAGACATGGCCGGCGGCAGGCACAAAAATCAGATGGGACGGTTCATGGCAGATGCGACCTTTCCCTGAAAAATAGGGGCCATGCAGCATTATAGCACAGATCGCGCGGGGTTGCACCCCCGCCCGGCAGCCCTTTTGCACTTGCAAGAAGCGGCTTTTTTTGTTATGCTGTGTGCATCTGTGCCGGGGCGTGCCCCCCGGCGGAACCAAAGGAGGCGGCGGCGGTGGAGCGGCCCATGCGCGACATGCTGGCCAAGGCGGCGGACCGGCTGTCTTTGCACATGCCGGGGGCGCAGGGGCGCGGGCCGTTCGGGCCGGTGGACCCCTACCGGCTGGAAACCACCGAGCTGCCCGCGACCGACGACCTCTACGCGCCCGGCGGGGCCATCGCCCGCGCGGAGGCGCTGGCGGCGCGGTGCGCGGGCGCGGCGCACACCCTGATGCTCACCGGCGGGTCCACCGCCGGGGTGCAGGCCATGCTGCTCTATGCGGCGGGCGGCGGCGGGGCGGTGATTCTGCCCAGAAACGCGCACCTTTCCGCGCTGCACCTGTGCGCGGTGGCGGGGCTGGAGGCGGTGTTCGCCCGGCCTGCGTTCACATCGTCGGGCCTGTGCTTTACCCCGGAGGAGAGCTACCTGGAGGCGCTGGCGCGCCGTCCGGACGCGCGGGCGCTGCTGGTGGTGCGGCCGGATTACTACGGCGCGCTGCACTGGCCGGCGCGCGCGGCGGCGCGGGCGCGGGCGCTGGGCATCCCCGTGCTGTGCGACGAGGCGCATGGCGCGCACCTGAACTGGGACGCGGACGTGCCCACGGCGGGCGCGCTGGGCGCGGATGTGTGGGTGCAGTCGGCGCACAAGACGCTCCCCGCGCTCAACGGCGCGGCATGGCTGCACGCGGGGCCGGGCGTGGACGCGGCGCGCCTGCGGGCGATGCTGCGCGCGGTGCAGACCAGCAGCCCCTCCTTTGTGACGCTGCTGGCGCTGGACGACGCGCGCGCCTGGATGGAGCACAGCGGCGCGCAGGCCCTCGCGCGGCTCAAGGCCGCGGCGGCGCGCTTTCACGCGCAGGCGGCGGCGCTGGGCTACGCCGACGGGCAGGACGTGCCGGGCTGGGCCTACGACCGCACGCGCGTGGTGCTCCGGGCCCCGCAGGGCGGCTATGCGCTTTCGGAGGCGCTGGCCGCGCGGGGCGTGGACGTGGAGATGAGCGACGCCTGCCGGGTGGTGTGCATCCTCTCGCCCGTGGACGGGCCGGAGCGGCTGGCGCGGCTGGCGCGGGCGCTGCGGGACATCGCGGCGGACAGGCGGCGCGAAGGGTCGGACGGGACCGGCGCGGCGCGCGGGACTGCGGCGTGCGCGGATGGAAGCAGCGGTGCGGAGGGGGCCCCTCCGGACGGCCTGCGGGCATGCAGGGCGGGCGGCGGGGCCGCGTGGCTGACCCCGCCCGCGCCGGCGGAGCGCGCCGTGCCGCTTCGGGAGGCGTTTTTCGCGCCGTCGGAGGCGGTGCCGCTGGAGCGCGCCGCCGGGCGCGTGAGCGCCGTGCCGGCCGGGCCGTACCCGCCGGGCGTGGCGCTGATCACCCCCGGCGAGCGGGTGACGGAAGAGATGGCGGCGTACCTTCGCGCGCTGGGGCCGCGCCGCGCCTTCGGCCTGGGGCCGGAGGGCACGCTAAGGTGCCTGCGCTGACGGGCGCGGGGGCATGGGCCGCTTGGCGCCGGTTCCGCCCCGCGGGCGCGGGCCGGACATCCGCCCGCGAAACGGCAAGTTGCATCCGCTCCCGTGCGGGCGTCGCGCGGGTCCGCGAAACGGCGGGGCGCATCCTGCGCGGGCGAGCGGGACATCCGCCTGTGAACCCGCGCGCCGCATCCGCTCCCGCGCAACCGGGCGCGGCGGCCCCGCGAAACGGCAGGGCGCATCCTGCGGGCGCGGGCGGGACATCCGCCTGTGAACCGGCGAGCCGTATCCGCTCCCGCGCAACCGGGCGCGGGCGGGACATCCGCCTGTGAACCGGCGAGCCGCATCCGCTCCCGCGCGGGCGCGGCTCCGCGGCCCCGCCGTCATCCCCATTCCCCGCCGCGCGAAGGGCGCGGCAGACGGCTGACTGCATACGGTAAAGGAGATCGCTATGGACATTTTCCCCTATGACGCGGTGGTGTTTGATCTGGACGGCACGCTCTTTGACGCGGAGGAGGGCATCGTCTCCTCGGTGAGAAGGGCGATGGACGAGATGGGGCTGGAGGTGCCGGCGGACGCGGACCTGCGCGAGGTGGTGGGCCCGCCGCTGGCGGATTCCTTCCGGGACCTGCTGGGCGTGCCCGAGGCGCGCGTGCCCGAGGCCATGGAGCGCTACCGCCGCGATTTCAGCGCGCGGGGCATGTACCTCTACAGCGTGTATCCCAACATCCGCAGCATCCTCACGATGCTGCGCGAGGCCGGGGTGCATGTGGGGCTGGCCACGTCCAAGCCGCTGTGGCTGGCTAGGGACATCCTGGCCTACTTCGCGCTGGACGGCGATTTCGACCGCGTGGTGGGCGAGGAGGACGGCGCGGCCAAGCTGGGCAAGGCCGAGCTGATCCGCCGCGCGCTGCCCGACCGCTACCGCCGCGCCGCCATGGTGGGCGACCGCAAGTTCGACATGGCGGGCGCGCTGGCCAACGGCATCGAGGGCATCGGCGCGGGCTACGGCTGCGGCACCGAGGAGGAGCTGATCGTGGCGGGCGCGTCGGTCGTGGCCCCGGATACCGAGGGCCTGCGCGCGATTCTCTGCCCCGGCGGGGAGATCCCGCGCGGCTTTTTCCTGACCGTCGAAGGCCCCGACGGCAGCGGCAAGACCACCCAGACCGAGCTTCTGGAAAAGCGCCTGCGCCAGTTCGGCTTCAGCGTGCTGCGCACGCGCGAGCCGGGCGGCTGCGCCATCAGCGAGGACATCCGCCGCATCATCCTCGATACCGCCAACACCGACATGTGCCCCGCCTGCGAGGCCCTGCTCTACGCCGCCGCGCGCGCCCAGCACGTCAGCCAGGTGATCCGCCCGGCGGTGGAGCGCGGCATGCTCGTGCTCTGCGACCGGTTCGTGGACAGCTCCGTGGCCTATCAGGGCGGCGGGCGCGGGCTGGGCGTGGAAACCGTGCAGCAGATCAACGACCCCGCCGTGGACGGCATGACCCCCGACGCCACGCTCTACCTGGCCATCGACCACCGGGCGGCGCTGCGCCGCCGGCTCAGCGCCTCCGAGCCCGACCGGCTGGAGCTGGAGGCGGGCGAGTTCCACGAGCGGGTGCAGAAGGCCTACGAGCGCCTGGTGCGCGACAACCGCCGCCGCTTCGTGGTGGTGGACGCCGCGCGCGGCGTGGACGAGGTCGCCAAAGACGCGCTGGACGCCGTGCTGGAGCGTCTGCTGCCCGATCGCCGGGCCTGAGGCGGGAGGAAACCGGGATGGAGAGAATCGTGGTGGGCATGTCCGGCGGGGTGGACAGCTCCGTGGCCGCGCTGCTGCTCAGGCGGCAGGGCTACGACGTGGTCGGCGTGTTCATGAAGAACTGGGACGAGAAGGACGAAAACGGCACCTGCACCGCCGCCGACGACTGGAACGACGTGCAGAGCGTATGCGATACCATCGGCATCCCCTGCTACGCCGTCAACTTTGAAAAGGAATACTACGACCGGGTCTTTTCCTATTTTCTGGACGAGTACCGGCGCGGCCGCACGCCCAACCCCGACGTGCTGTGCAACCGCGAGATCAAGTTCCGCGCCTTTCTGGACTACGCGCTCAAGCTGGGCGCCAGCCGCATGGCCACCGGGCATTTCGTGCGCTCTCAGGTGCGGGGCGGGCGTCCCGTGCTCCTCAAGGGCGCGGACGCGGGCAAGGACCAGAGCTACTTCCTTTATATGCTCAAGGAATGGCAGCTTTCGCGCGCGCTGTTCCCCCTGGGCGGCATGACCAAGGCGCAGGTGCGCGCCGTCGCGGAGGAAAACGGCCTGTCCACCAGCAAAAAGAAGGATTCGACGGGCGTGTGCTTCATCGGCGAGCGCAACTTCCGCCGCTTTTTGCAGGGCTTTCTGCCGCTTCAGCCGGGTGAGATGCGTACCCCCGACGGCCGCGTGGTGGGCGAGCACATGGGCCTGGCCTACTACACGCTGGGCCAGCGGCGGGGCCTGGGCATCGGCGGCGGGGGCGACGGGCGGCGCTGGTTTGTGGTGGACAAGGACCTTGAGCGCAACGTGCTTGTGGTGGAGCAGGGCGAGGACAGCCCGCGGCTGTACAGCCGCTTCGTGCGCGCCTCCGGGGCGACGTGGATCGCCGGGGAGCCGCCCGCGCCCGACGGCACGCCCATGCGCCTGACGGCGCGCTTTCGCTACCGGCAGTCAGACCAGGCGGTGACGGTCACCGCGCAGGGTGAAAACCTGCTCATCGAGGCGGACGAGCTCCAGCGCGCGGTCACGCCGGGGCAGAGCGTGGTGCTCTACGACGGCGACGTGTGCCTGGGCGGCGGCGTGGCCGACGCGGCGGGCATGACGGCGGAGGGGTGAGGCGTCGCGGGCGGCACGGACAGGGTGAATGAATGGGGCTCTTTGACTTTTCTGCTCAACAGGGACAGGCTTTTCCAAAAGCGGAGAAAGGACCCAAAAGAATGAAACGTATCGCATGGCTGGTGATTTCCCTTCTGCTGTGCTTCGCTGCCGGCGCGGCGGCGGAGAATATACAGCCGGTTCCCGACGAAACGCATGAATGCGGGGATTATGCTTACAGGCTGCTGGAAGATGGCTCTGCCGAGATCATAAGCTATGCCGGCGCGGCTTTGGAACTGGAGATCCCCGGGGAGTTGGATGGCCATGCCGTGACCTCCATCGGCGATTCTGCCTTCAGCTGGTGCGACAGCCTGACCGGTATCACCCTTCCCGACGGCGTGACCTCCATCGGCGAGGCTGCATTCTATTCCTGCGGCAGCCTGACCGGCGTCACCCTCCCCGACAGCGTCGTTTCCATGGACGGGAATCCTTTTGCGGCTTGCAGCAAACTGCAAACCATTGCGGTTTCCCCGGATCATCCCAGGCTGGCCGTGGCAGACAACGTGTTGTTTGACAAAACGGAAAAAAAGCTGATTTGCTATCCGGCGGGACTCGATGCCGCCAATTATGAAATCCCGCCGGGAATCACTGCGGTCGGTGATTCTGCGTTCAGTTTCTGCATCGCCCTGACCGGCATCACCCTCCCTGACGGCGTGATGTCCATCGGCGAGGCCGCTTTCAGCGCCTGCCACAGCCTGACCGGCATCACCCTTCCCGACAGCGTGACCACCATCGGTGATTTTGCATTCAGTTCCTGCGACAGCCTGACCGGCATTACCCTTCCCGACGGCGTGACCTCCATCGGCCGTTCTGCATTCTATTCCTGCGGCAGCCTGACCGGTATCACCCTTCCCGACGGCGTGACCTCCATCGGCAATTCTGCTTTCAGCTGGTGCGGCAGCCTGACCGGCGTCACCCTTCCCGACGGCGTGACCTCCATCGGCAATTCTGCTTTCCGTTCGTGTGAGAGCCTGACCAGCGTCACCCTTCCCGACAGCGTGGCTTCCATCGGCAAAGGCGCTTTTGATGACTGCGCTGAAAACCTGGTGCTGACCGTAGGCCAGGATTCCTATGCGATGCAGTACGCGGTGGACAACGGCATCCAGTACACCTGCGGGGAAGCCGACGACTAGCCGTGCGAATCGGAAGGCGGGCGCTGCGGGCGGACGTGTCCTTAGCGAAGGTTGTTTTCCGGCCTGCGCGCCCCATCTCCCGCCGCCCTGCACCATCCGGTCGAAAATCGTCCGCTTCTTCACGGAAAAACAATGCAAATACAGCCAATTTTCGCAAAGACGCTTGCGCGGAAAGCACGCAGCGGCTATAATATTCAACAACATTCGGGACGTTCCCGGATGGGATGAAGTATTGTAGGGAGGTAACCAAGATGAAAAAAGTTCTCTCCGTGATCCTGACGCTCGCTCTGGCGCTGGGCCTGGCCCTGCCCGCCGTGGCTGAGGACGCGATCAAGATCGGCGTGATCGGCCCCCTGACCGGCCCCGCCGCCATTTACGGCACCGCCGTGGCCAACGCGGCCAAGATTGCCGCGGACGAGCTCAACGCCCTGGGCGGGTTGCAGATCGAAATCGACGCGCAGGACGACGAGCATGACCCCGAAAAGGCCATCAACGCCTACAACACCGTGCTGGACAACGGCGCCAAGGTCATCGTGGGCACCGTGACCTCCGGCCCCTGCGCCGCCGTGGCTGCCAAGGCGTATGAGGAGCGCATCTTCATGCTGACGCCCTCCGCCTCCTCCACCGACGTCATCGCCGACAAGGACAACGTCTACCAGGTGTGCTTCACCGACCCCGCCCAGGGCGCCGCTTCCGCCCAGTACATCGCCGAGCACGGCCTGGCCACCAAGGTCGCCGTGATCTACAACAACGGCGACGTGTACTCCACCGGCATCTACCAGACCTTCGAGCAGAAGGCCGCCGAGCTGGGCCTGGAGATCGTGAAGGTCACCACCTTCACCGACGAGACCACCGACTTCTCCGTGCAGGTCACCGAGACCAAGAACGCCGGCGCCGAGCTGGTGTTCCTGCCCATCTACTACACCCCCGCTTCCATGATCCTCACCCAGGCCGCCTCCATGAACTACGCGCCCATCTTCTTCGGCGTGGACGGCATGGACGGCATCCTCACCATGGAAGGCTTTGACACCAGCCTGGCCGAGGGCGTGCTGCTGCTGACCCCCTTCAGCGCCGACGCGCAGGACGAAAAGACCGTGAACTTCGTCACCAAGTACGTCGAGCTCTACGGCGACACCCCCAACCAGTTCGCCGCCGACGCCTATGACGCGGTCTACGCCGTCTACGAGGCGATGGTCGCGGGCGGCATCACCGCCGACACCACCCCCGAGGAAGCCTGCGAAATCATGATCGCCGAGATGCAGAAGCTCACCATCGAGGGCCTGACCGGCACCATGACCTGGTCCGCCACCGGCGAGGTGAGCAAGACCCCCACCGCCGTCAAGATCGAAAACGGCGTGTACGTGGGCATGAAATAAGCCCTGCCGTTCCCTCCCGGCCCGCGCGGCCGGGAGGGAACCTACAAGCGAACATGACGCAAGGTAACCAACGGTAGTCTGACGGGAAGGCACGCCCGACTACCGTTGATTACCTTATCGCGTTTCAAACGAGACGAAGGATGTGGGAGAGCATGACACAATTCCTGTCCTACCTGTGCAACGGCATCAGCCTGGGCAGCGTGTACGCCATCATCGCCCTTGGATACACGATGGTCTACGGCATCGCCAAGATGCTCAACTTCGCGCATGGCGACGTGATCATGATCGGCGCGTACATCGCCTTCTGCGCCATGCAGTACTGGGGCTTCCCGCCGGTGATCTCGGTGCTGGCGGCCATGGTGGTGTGCACGGTGCTGGGCATGGTCATCGAGCGCACGGCCTACAAGCCGCTCAGGCAGGCGTCGTCGCTGGCGGTGCTGATCACGGCCATCGGCATGAGTTACCTGCTTCAGAACGTCGCCCTGCTCGTCTGGGGCGCGAACCCCAAGAGCTTCCCCTCCGTGGTGAGCCTGGGCTCCCTGTCGCTGCTGGGCGGGCAGATGACCATTTCCGGCGAGGCCATCGTGACCATCGCCGCGTGCGTGGTCATCATGATCGCCCTGACCCTCTTCACCGGCAAGACCAAGATGGGCAAGGCCATGCGCGTGGTGTCCGAGGACAAGGGCGCGGCGGAGCTGATGGGCATTAACGTCAACCTCACCATCACCGTGACCTTCGCCATCGGCTCGGCGCTGGCGGCCATCGCGGGCGTGCTTCTGTGCTCGGCCTATCCCACGCTCCAGCCCACCACCGGCTCCATGCCGGGCATCAAGGCCTTTACGGCGGCGGTGTTCGGCGGCATCGGCTCCATTCCGGGGGCCATGCTGGGCGGCATTTTGCTGGGCGTGATCGAAATTCTGGGCAAGGCCTACGTATCCACGGAGCTTGGCGACGCGTTCGTGTTCGCGGTGCTCATCGTGGTGCTGCTGGTCAAGCCCGCCGGCCTGCTGGGCAAGACCGTGCATGAGAAAGTGTGAGGTGGCGCGCATGAGCATGAGCATGAGAAAAAAACGGGCCATCGGCAGCCTGGTGACCTACCTGATGGTGATCGCCGCCTACCTGGTGTGCCAGTACCTGCTGGCGACCGGCGGCATGACCCGCTCGCTGCGCGGCCAGCTGGTGCCCATCTGCGTATGGGTGGTCATGGCGGTTTCGCTCAACCTCGTGGTGGGCGTATCGGGCGAACTCAGCCTGGGCCACGCGGGCTTCATGAGCGTGGGCGCGTTTTCCGGCATCGTGGCCTCCGGCTGGATGCTGGGCGCCTTCCAGCTTGAAAACGAGGTCGTGCGCCTCCTTCTGTCCATGATCGTGGGCGGCGTGTTCGCCGGCATCGCGGGCGTGCTCATCGGCATCCCGGTGCTGAGGCTGCGCGGCGACTACCTGGCCATCGTGACGCTGGCCTTCGGCGAGATCATCCGAAACGTGATCAACTGCCTGTATATTTCCATCGACCAGGGACGGCTGCACTTCGCCTTCAACGACAGCAACATCCCCGGCGAGCTGCTCGTCAGCGGCCCCAAGGGCGGCGTGGGCATCGACACCATCGCCACCTTCGGTATGGGCTTCGCGCTGATCCTCTTCACCCTCTTCGTGGTGCAGAACCTCGTCAACAGCCGCTCCGGCCGCGCCATCATGGCCACGCGCGACAGCCGCATCGCCGCCGAGTCCGTGGGCATCAACATCACCAAGTACAAGATGATGGCCTTCGTGACCAGCGCCGTGCTCGCCGGCATGGCGGGCGCGCTCTACGGCCTCAACTTCTCCACCGTGGCCGCCAGCAAGTTCAAGTTCGACACCTCCATTCTGGTGCTGGTGTTCGTGGTGCTGGGCGGCATCGGCTCCATTCGCGGCTCCATCATCGCCGCCACGCTCCTCACCATTCTGCCCGAGGTGCTGCGCGCCTTCAGCGACTACCGCATGCTGGTGTACGCGGTGGTGCTGATTCTGGTGATGCTGGCCACCAACAGCCCGTTTTTGAGCGTGCGGCTCCAGCGCGTGAAGGCGCTGGTCCGCCGCGGCAAGACCAACCCCGGAAAGGAGGGCGAGGCGGCATGACCCAGCAGCGCAAGCGGCAATCCGATACCAAGATGGTTCCCGTGCCCAGCCATTCCATCGTCCCGGAGCGGGATGTGGACAAGCGCCCCGTGCTGGAAACCCGCCACCTGGGCGTGGACTTCGGCGGCCTGAAGGCCGTGGAGGACTTCAACCTCACCATCGGCCGCACCGAGATCGCCGGCCTCATCGGCCCCAACGGCGCGGGCAAGACCACGGTGTTTAACCTCTTGACCAAGGTCTACCAGCCCACCACCGGCGTGGTCATCCTCGACGGCAAGGACACCGCCGGCATGAACGCCGTGCAGGCCAACAAGCTGGGCATCGCCCGCACGTTCCAGAACATCCGTCTCTTCGGCAACATGACGGTGGAGGAAAACGTGCGCATCGGCCTTCACAACCAGGTCAAGTACGGCATGTTCTCCGGCATCTTCCGCCTGCCCGCCTACTGGAAGCAGGAGAAGAAGCAGCACGAGAAGGCGCTGGAGCTGCTTTCCATCTTCGACATGCAGGGCATGGCCCAGTACCGCGCCGGGTCGCTGCCCTACGGCGCGCAGAGAAGGCTGGAAATCGTGCGCGCGCTGGCCACGCACCCCAAGCTCCTGCTCCTGGACGAGCCCGCCGCCGGCATGAACCCGCACGAGACCGAGGAATTGATGGAGAACATCATCAAGATCCGCGACCGGTTCCAGATCGCCGTGATGCTCATCGAGCACGACATGAACCTGGTCATGGGCATCTGCGAGGGCATCTGCGTGCTCAACTACGGGCGCATCATCGCCAAGGGCACGGCCAGCGAGATCCAGCAAAACCCCACCGTCATCGAGGCCTATCTGGGCAAGCGGAAGGAGGGGGAACAATGAGCCTTCTCAAGGTTGACAACATCCACGTCTACTACGGCGCGATTCACGCCATCAAGGGCATCTCCTTCGAGGTCAACGAGGGCGAGATCGTCACCCTCATCGGCGCCAACGGCGCGGGCAAATCCACCACCCTCAACACCATCGCCGGCCTGCTCAAGCCCCGCAGCGGCGCCATCACCTTCGAGGGCCGAAACCTGCTGGGCATGAAGGCCCACAAGCTGGTGTCCCAGGGCATGGCCCTGTGCCCGGAGGGGCGGCGCATCTTCCAGCTGATGACCGTGCGCGAAAACCTCGAAATGGGCGGCTATTCCCGCCCGCCGCAGGAGATCGAGGGCTCGCTGGAGGACGTGTTCACCCGCTTCCCGCGCCTCAGGGAGCGCGAAAAGCAGGTCGCCGGCACCCTGAGCGGCGGCGAGCAGCAGATGCTGGCCATGGGCCGCGCGCTGATGAGCAAGCCAAAGCTGCTCATGCTGGACGAGCCTTCGATGGGCCTGGCGCCCATTCTGGTGGAGCAGATCTTCGATATCATCAAGGAGCTGCACGACGCGGGCACCACCATCCTTCTGGTGGAGCAGAACGCGCAGATGGCCCTGTCCATCGCCGACCGCGCCTACGTGCTGG
>CHCFC05602__coassemble_505_pt1 | contig 18885 bp, 19 predicted proteins | sample CHCFC05602__metabat2_high_PE_021 | metagenome-assembled genome bin CHCFC05602
CTGTGCCGCCCTTTTCCCAGGCGGCTTTTTCCGTATTCTGCCTTTTTCTTCGCACAAAAATCCGCTATTGTTCACAATTCGTTCAAGGGGGTTTTTAAGTCCGTCATAGCTTGGTGCCGTATTGTTTGAATACGCTCAAACAGCGAAATATACTCAGGAGTGATTGACATGAAGGACAGAAGCATTCGCACATTCACCCGTGTAGCCGCCCTGACGGCAGCCCTGTTGCTGCTGGTATCCTGCGCCGCGGCGGAAGCGGTCGATACCAAGGCTGCGGCCCCCTACCTTGAGCTGAGCACGCAGTATCCCGCCATGACCGTAAAGGCGGGCGACAGCCTGACCTTTCCCTTGAGCCTGGACAACTACAGCGGCGCCTCACAGGACGTCACCCTTTCGGTGGAGGAGATTCCCGAGGGCTGGGAGGGCTCCTTCAGCGCCAGCAGCAAGCAGGTCAGCGTGGTCCATGTGAAAAATGAGCAGACCGACGACAGCGTGACCTTTGCGGTGGACGTGCCGCTGGATGCCGCCGACGGGGATTATACCATCCGGCTGAAGGCGGAGGGACAGAGCATTTCCGATACGATGGACCTTACCCTCACCGTCAGCGCCGAGGAAATCGGCGAGAGCAGCTTCACGGTGGAATATCCCTCGCAGGAGGGCGACGCGGATACGGCCTTCACCTTCAGCGCCACGTTGATCAACAACACGCTTTCCAGCCAGACCTATTCCTTCACGGCCAACGCGCCCACGGGCTGGCAGGTGAGCTTCCTGCCGTCAGGCGAAACCACCAAGGTCGCCGCGCTGGACGTGGAGGCGCGCACCACGCAGGCTGTGGACATCTCCGTGACGCCGCCGGAAAACATCGAGGCGGGCACCTATGAGATTCCCTGCACCGCCACCTCGGTCAGCGAAAGCATGACCATCGACCTGTCGGTGACCATCACCGGCTCCTACGCGATGGACCTGTCCACCCCCAGCGGTCGGCTGAGCCTGGATGCCTACGCCAATCAGGAGAGCTCCGTGCAGCTGAGCCTGACCAACACCGGCAACAGCGACCTGACCAACGTCAACCTCACCTCCAGCGCGCCCAGCGGCTGGAACGTGCGCTTCTCCACCGAAACCATCGACGTGATTGAGCCGGGCGCCACGGTGGAAACCACCGCCTATATCACCCCCGGCGAGGAGGCCATGTCCGGCGACTACGTGACCACCCTCACCGCCAGCAGCAGCGACGCCAGCGACAGCGCCGAGTTTCGCATCACCGTCAAGACCGAAACCAAATGGGGCCTGACGGGCATCGGCATCATCGTGGTGCTGGCGGTGGTGATCATTCTGGTCATGCGGAAATACGGGAGGCGCTGAGCATGGCTGGCACGATCATTGAAACCAAGGCGCTGACCAAGCGCTACGGGGCACTGACCGCGGTGGATGACCTGAACCTGACCGTCAGGCAGGGCGAGGTGTTCGGCCTGCTGGGCCCCAACGGCGCAGGGAAAACCACCACCACGCTCATGCTGCTGGGGCTGACCGAGCCCACCAGCGGGACCGCCTCCATCTCCGGCGTGGACTGCACCCGAAACCCCATACAGGTCAAGCGCTTCGTGGGCTATCTGCCGGATAATATGGGCTTTTATCCCGATATGACGGGCCGGCAGAACCTGCGCATGACCGGCGCGATGAACGGCCTGTCCGGCGATTATCTGGAGGCGCGTATTGACGAGCTGGTGGCCCGCGTGGGCATGACCGAGGCCGTGGACCGCCGGGCGGGCACCTATTCAAAGGGCATGAAACAGCGTCTGGGCATCGCGGACATCCTCATCAAGGACCCCGACGTGCTCATCATGGACGAGCCCACCAACGGCATCGACCCGGAAGGCATGCATGAGTTGATGGCGCTGATCCGCGAACTGGCGGAAAAGGACGGAAAAACCATCCTGATTTCCTCGCATCAGCTGCATCAGATTCAGCAGATCTGCGACCGTGTGGGCATCTTTGTCAAGGGAAAGCTGGTGGCCTGCGGCGAAATCGGCGAGCTGGGCAAGCAGCTGGAGCAGGAGAGCGGCTTTCGCCTGGAAGTGGGCGCAGAGCCGGGCGGCAAGGCGCTGGCCGAAGCGCTCAGGGGCGTGGAGGGCGTCTCCTCCGTGGAGGAAAACGGAGAAACCTTCCTGGTCCAGTCCGCCACGGACGTATCCGACGCGGTGACCCAGGCCCTGCTGGCACAGAAGTTCCATCTTACGTATCTGCGGCAGTGCGGCAGCGATCTGGACGAAATCTATTCAAGATACTTTGTAAAGGCAGGTGAGCAGCATGAAGGCAGCCGCGGCGGCAACATCTTCCGCCATCTCCGGGGCGAAGCCAAGGCGTGAGGCGGGCGGCTTCTCCACGCTATATCATAAGGAGCTGGCCGATCATTTCCACAGCGCGCGCTTCAAGCTTGTATTCGCGCTTTTGATTCTCACCAGCCTGGCCAGCCTCTACGGGGCGCTCAGCAGCATCTCCGACGCCACATTCACCAGCAGCGAATACCTCTTCCTGGCCATCTACACCGCCAGCGGCAGCTCCATCCCCTCGTTCGCTTCGTTCCTGGCCTACCTGGCCCCCCTGGCCGGACTGGCCATGGGCTTTGACGCCATCAACCGCGAGCGCACGCAGGGCACGCTCAACCGCTTGGTATCCCAGCCCATTCACCGCGACGCGGTCATCAACGCCAAGTTCCTGGCCGGCACCACCGTGGTGTTCATCATGATCTTCTTCGTAGGCATCATGGTGGGCGGGCTGGGGCTGGCCATCCTGGGCATCCCGCCCGTGGGCGAGGAGCTGCTGCGCATCTTCTCCTACCTGGTGCTCACGGCGGTGTATACGGCGCTGTGGCTGGGCATATCCATCCTGTGTTCCACCCTGTGCAAGCACGCCGCCACCTCGGCGCTGATCGTGATCGCCGTGTGGATTTACCTGACGCTGTTTGCCAGCATGGTGGTCAGCATCATCGCCAACATCGCCTATCCGCTGGATGGGATTCAGGGATACTACAACATGTACAACAACTATGAGCTGCAGCTGTCTCTGGAGCGCACCTCGCCCTACTACCTGTACTGCGAGGCGGCCACCACATTGCTCAACCCCAACGTGCGCACCATCGGCATCACCACGCAGGCCTCGGTATCGGGCGCGATCGCCAGTTACCTGTCCTTTGACCAGAGCCTGCTGCTGGTATGGCCGCATCTGACGGTCATGCTGGCGCTGACCATGGCCGCGTTCACCGTTTCCTACATCGCCTTCATGCGCCAGGAGATCCGCGCGTGAAGCATGACGAGCGCCCGCTCCCGGCATAGTCGGGAACGGGCGCTTTCTTATGCGAAAAATCAATCGGCGGGCAGGAGCACGGTCATGGTCAGCCGGCCGTCGCTGACGGCGGCGGAGATCTTTCCCCGGTGCGCGCTGACAACCGCCTGCGCGATGGACAGCCCGATGCCATGGCCTCCGTCCGACACGCGCGCGCGGTCGGCGCGGTAAAAGCGGTCGAACATGTTGTCCACCACATCTTTGGGCATGTTTTCCACGTCGTTTTCCACCTCCAGGCGGATGGAGCGTCCCTGCTTTTCCAGCGTCAGGCGCACGCTGCCGCCCTCACGGGAATACTTGAGCGCATTGTCCAGCAAAATCTCCACCAGCTGGCAGAGGGATTTTTCATCGCCCACATAGGACAGCATGGGCTCGACGTTCACGTGCAGCGCATGTCCGCGCGTTTTGGCCAGCGTCTGAAAGGATTCCGCCGTTTCCCGGATCGCGTCCGACAGGGGAAACTCGATCCGCCTGGCCTGCACCTCTTCCTCCTCCATCTTGGACAGGCAGATCAGGTCGTTGGTCAGCGCGGCCAGGCGGGCCGTCTGCGCCTGGATGTCCTGAACCCATTCATTGTCGCCGGTTTCCATGCGCAGAATCTCCAGATCGGCGTCGATGATGGTGATCGGGGTTTTGATCTCATGGCCCGCATCCGTGATAAAGCGCCGCTGCTTGCGATAGCTTTCGGCAACCGGCCGGATCATGCGCCCGGAGAGCAGCCACACCAGCCCGAACACCGCGGCCATGCCCGCCGCGGCAATGCCCACGCTGTAGATCAGCACGCTGCGAAATCCCGCCAGCATGCGCCCGCAGTCCAGAAAGGTGATCAAGGTTCCCTGCTGCACCGCATAGCGGGCAAAGCGGTAGTCCTGGACAAAGCCCCCGGTCTGGCCGCTCAGATAAGCCTGCGCCGCGTACTGGGCCACCTTGGCCTCATCCACGGCAAAAATCTGATCGTTGTAGGTGGCCAGCACGTTTCCCCCGTCGTCCAGCACGGCCGAAAAGAAGCGGATCTCATAGGGCAGCTCGGGGGATTTGTAGCGGTCGCCGGCACTTCGCCAGTCGATGGCCTGCACCGGCACGGGCAGCTCGCCCGCATGCTCGTTGAGCAGGGCGAGCACGCTGTCGGCGTCGTGGACGATTTCGTCGTAGTTGAGCACGTTGACGATGCCCAAAATGACCGAGAGCACCAGCAGCATGGAAAACATGCTGACCAGTATGAACTTGATGCGGAGCTTTCGAATCATGGTATCTCCTCCAGCGAATAGCCGGCATTGCGGGCCACGCGAATCTGCACGTTGGCGCCCAGCGAAGAAAGCTTTTTGCGCAGATAGGAAATGTACACCCAGACCACATGCACTTCCGCGTCGGTATCGTATCCCCAGATCTTTTCCAGAAACCGCTCGGTGGGAATCAGCCGGCGCTGGTTGGACAGGAGCATCTCCATCATCTGAAATTCCTTGCCCGTCAGTCGGAAGCTGCCCATGGGTGTAGAGAGCTCATAGGTGGTCAGATCCAGCGCTACATTGCCCATGGTCAGCCGGTTGGTGTCCACGCCGCGGGAAACGCGGGTCATGGCGCGGATGCGGGCCAGCAGCTCCTGCGCGCTGAAGGGCTTGGTCATGTAGTCATTGGCGCCGCTGTCCAGGCCGGTCACCTTGTCGCTCACGTCGGACTTGGCGGTGAGCATCAGGATCGGTATGGAAACGCCGCTTTCCCGCGCCCGGCACAGCACCTCAATGCCGTCCATCCCCGGCATCATGATATCCAGGATGGCCGCGTCATAGTGGCCCGTTTGCAGATAGGCCAGCGCCTCGGCCCCGTCATAGACGGCGTCGGCCTCGTAGTGATGCTTTTTCAGCAGGGTCACAAGCGCCCGCGCCAGAGATTTCTCATCCTCCGCCAGCAAAATCCGCATCCGCAATCCCTCCCCCGCACCAAAGCGCGTTTATTCCGCCCGGGCCAGCAGGATGTCCAGCGCCTCCTGATAGGTCCGCGCCACCCAGGTGGCCCCATGACCCTCGGGCGGCTCCTTTCCCTCGGTAAACAAAATGCTGTGAATCCCCGCGGCGTTGGCCGCGGCGATATCGGCGGTCACGCTGTCGCCCATCACGATCGCTTCCTCCGGAGCGCAGCCCGCCATCTCCAGCGCCCGGTACAGCATGGCCGGATGCGGCTTGGCCTGCCCCACCTCCTCGCTGATCACCATGCCGGACAGGCATGGGGTAATCGCACAGTCGCCAAAGCGGCTGCGCTGAATCTGCGATATGCCGTTGGTAATCAGGTAGATGGGCATGCGGGCGCTGACCTCGCGGCAGAACGCCTCCGCGCCGGGCAGAAGGTAGCGCTGCCGGCCCAGCAGCTGTACGTAGCAATCGCACAGGGCCTGCGCGTCTCCCTCAAGGCCGGTCTCGCGCAGAAAGTCCGTGAAGCGATCCACACGAAGGCGCGCCTGGGTGGTTTCCCCTCGCTCCAGCCTGAGCCACTGGGCATGGTTGACGCGCGAATACACCGCCAGATTGCCGGGTGTATCGGGAATGCCGAAGCGCCGGAAGGTTTCCGCGATCGCAACGGCTTCGCCCCGGTGAAAGTCAAACAGGGTGCCATCCGCATCCGCCAGAAGCACGCGCAGAGCCATTCTTTTTTCCCTCCTTAAAATCCGCGGCGCTCCAGCGCCTCCGGCGAAGCCACCGAATAGCCGAAGAAGCCCAAAGCCTCCCCCAGCACGAAGTACTTGCCATGCGCATAGCCCACCAGTTCCATGGCTGCCTCGTCGATGGAGCCGTCGGCCAGGAAGAAGCGGTCCTGCACGCTCACCTCCACGATATCGGCCAGAAACAGGTCGTGGCTGCCCAGCTCCTGGACGGAGCGGACCCGGCAGCTCAGAAACGCTGGCGCCTCCGCCACGGCTGGCGCGGCCCTGAGGCCGGGCGCGGGCTGAGGCGTAAGGCCCAGGTGGGCAAATTTGTCCACCTCCCGCCCGCTTTTGACGCCGCTGAAATCCATGGCCCGGCACAGGGCGCGGCTGGTGAGGTTCAGCGTAAATTCTCCCGTGCGCGCGATCATGTCATGGCTCAGGCGGCTTTTGCGTATGCTGACGGAGAGCATGGGCGGCTTGGAGCATACCACGCCCGTCCAGGCCACGGTGATCAGGTTGGGCGCGCCGCCCTCCGGGTCCGCGCAGCCCAGCATCACCGCAGGAATGGGGCAGAGATAGGTGGTGGGACCAATGGTACGGAATTTGGTAACATGTTCCATTTCAGCTGTCCCCCTTGTCAAGTGGATGGGGTCAGTGTACAATGAATGACGAAATGTGTCAAATGCGCGCTGAGGAAAGGAAGGGAGCGCCCGATGGCCAAATATCATTATAAGTACCGCCGGCCTCAGCGCAGACGCTTTCCGTTCAGGCGAATCCTGTGGTGCCTCATCGCCCTGCTGGTGCTGGTCTATCCGTTCTGGGAGGCGACGACGCTCACCGTCGAAGAGCACACCCTGTATGTCTCCAACCTGCCAACGAATCTCAAAAATCTGAAAATCGTTTTTGCATCCGACATCCATCAGTGCGCCTGGTTTTCGCAGAGCCGCGTCAACGAGCTCATCGGCACCATCAACGGCCTGAACGCGGACATCATCATTCTGGGCGGCGATTACGCCACCGACAGCGATTCGTCCATCGCGTTCTTCCGCAACGCGCCCGCGCTGCACGCGCGGCTGGGCGTATTCGGCGTACTGGGCAACCACGACCGCACCGAACCGGAAAGCAACCTTGGCCTTTTGATGGCCGAGATGAAAAATTACGGATGCCTGCCGCTGGTCAATACCGTATCCCGCATGAAGCTGGGCCAGACCTACATCTACGTCGCCGGCGTAGATGACTACTACAACGGCTCCCCGGATGTGGCGGGCGTGGCCTCGCAGGTGAGCAGCAAGGATTTCGTCATCTTCGCCGGCCACTCGCCGGACCTGATGCCCGACGTGCTCAGCGCCAAAAGCAGCGACGGCGACAACCACTGGTTCGACCTGGCGCTCTTTGGCCACACGCACGGCGGACAGATCAATCTGCTGGGGCATACGCCGTTCAAGGAGCTGCTGCCGGAAGTGGGCAGCCGCTACATGAGCGGCTGGCTGGAGGAAAGCCGCGCGGCGATTCTGGTTTCCAACGGCGTAGGCACCTCCGGCGCTCCGGTGCGGCTGTTTGCGCCGCCGCAGATTCACCTCATCACGCTCAAAAGCCAGTAGGCTTTCATGGGGGATGAAATCCGCCTGTTTTTACAAAGTCGGATATATTGCCATAATCTCTTTCAATACAAGCGTTTCCGGATCTGGAAACGCTTTTTCAATGGATAAAATGGCAATTCGTCCGGCAAAATATAGCAAATACGTCTTGACAGTTGCCAGGGGAATCCTTACAATATTCATGGACCCAACGATCCACTTTATTAACTTTATCATCGGGAGAAGAATGCGCCATGCCATACGTCACCTTTGTACCTCAGGCTCCCATGGGAGAGAGTGCCGATCCGGGAATTTTCGTGCAGGGCACGCATGTGCCTGCGCCGCTTGTGGAGCGCAGCGGCATATGGATCAAAACCGCAGGCAGCGCCATTTTGCTTCAGCAGAACTACCGTCTGTCCACCTGTGACGCACCGCTGTGGCTGGTGGTGGACGACGGGGGCCTGGTGTTTGAGCACCGCGAGATGAAGGTGCCGCTCAAAAAGGGCGAATGCGTGGTTATCCCGCCGCACACAGAGGGCTGCATCATCAGCCAGGCCAAGGACTCCCGCCTGCTGTGGCTCACGGTGGAGGGCGCGCTGACCGAGGATTTCATGCGCCAGATGAACGCGCTCAACCGCGTGCCCGCCAAGCAGGGCATGCTGCCCAGCATGGTGGTCCTCATCCGGCAGATCGTGCAGGTGCTGGTGCGCCACACCGGCACGGGCGAAGCCAGCTATCAGCTGGGCCAGCTGCTCTGGGGCCTGATCGCGGCGCATTCCGGGCAGAGCGTGGCCACCAGCGCCACCCTCAGCCATGAGATTGCCCGCGTGGTGGACGCGCTGCGCGCCTGCCGCTATCGCGACGCCTTCAGCCTGGCGGATATGGCCGCCATCAGCCGCATGCCCGTGGAAACCTTCCGCAAGCGCTTCACCTCGGAGCTGGGCATTCCCCCGCTGGGCTATCTCCAGTTCCTCAAGATGGAGCGCGCCAAGACGCTTCTGCGCGACGGCATGAGCGTGCGGCAGACGGGCGTTGAGATCGGCATGCCCGACCCCTATCATTTCAGCAAGCAGTTCAAACACATCGTAGGCATGAGCCCAACAGCCTATCTCAAGCATGTAGGCACCGAGGAGCGCCGCACCCGCACGACAAGTTCCGAAATGTAATCCCTTACAGCCTCTTTTGCCCCCTTGCGCCAGCCAAAAGCTGTGCTATACTACTGCTTGGCGGGAGTTCCCCCTGCCCGAGCGAATTCAAGGAGTGATTGGTTTGATCCGAAAAATCGGCATCCTGACCAGCGGCGGCGACAGCCCCGGCATGAATGCGGCGGTAGTCAGCGTAGCACGCTGCGCGGCCGCGCACGGTATCCAGCTCATGGGCATCAAGCGTGGTTACAACGGCCTGTTGGGGCTGAGCGAAAACCCTGAGGACGATATCGCGGCCCTGGACCTGGAAACGGTGCTGGATATCGCGGACCAGCGCGGTACTTTTTTGCGCACCGCCCGCTGCGACGAATTCAAAAAGCCCGAGGTTCAGCGCCAGTGCGCCAACAACCTGCGCAAGCTCGGCATCGATGCGCTGGTGGTCATCGGCGGCGACGGCAGCTTCAACGGCGCCATGCACCTGTCCGAGCTGGGCATCCCCTGCGTAGGCATCCCCGGCACCATCGACAACGACCTCGGTTACACCGAGGCCACGCTGGGCTATGATACGGCCGTCAACGTGTGCGTGGAGGCCGTGCGCTCCATCCGCGCCACCAGCCGCAGCCATGACCGCCCCGCCGTGGTGCAGGTCATGGGCCGCAACGCGGGCGACATCGCCATGAAGACGGCCATGGCCACCGGCGCGGAAATGGTGGTCGTGCCCGAGATGGACTGGGATGTGGACGTGCTGGCCGCGCGCCTCAACGGCCTGATCGCCAAGGGCAACACCCGCGCCACCCTCATCATCGGCGAGCACTGCTGGCACAAGATGAAGGAGTTTGACTGGCGCAAGTTCCTCAACGACAACGGCAAGGTCGTCTATCCCGGCGAGCCCATCAACGCCGAGCGCCTGGCCAGCATCCTCAAGCGCAAGTGCGGCGGCATCGAGGCCCGCGCCACCGTCATCGGCTACACCCAGCGCGGCGCGCAGGCCACCGCGCAGGACAGCGCCTTCGCCTTTGAGGCGGGCCATCTGGCCGTGCAGCTGCTCAACCGCGGCATCACCAACCAGGCCATCGGCATCCGCCACGGCCGCGTGTTCAACATGCCCTTTGCCGACGCGCTGATGATGAAGAAGCACTTCGACCGCGAAACCTACGAGCTGATCAATTCCCTGTAACTTCATGGCAAGGCCCGCCGCGTTTTGAGCGCGGCGGGCCTTTTGCGCCTACAGGTCGTCGGCGTCCTGCACGGGATGCCCGCCGTCCTGGGCGGTGCCGGTGTAGCTGCCCAGCACGTCGGTGCTCTGCGGTTCGTCGGCCATATGCGCAAGGTCGCACAGGCGCTTGGGATCGGAGCGGGGTTTCGGGGGGCGCTTCTGCATGGCGGCTTCCTCCTTCTCTCTTTCGGACGCGGCGCGGACAGCGCCGCGTGCCGTTAGGCAATAGCATGCGCAGCCAGCGCCCGAAACATGACTTTTTCACAAAAGGGGGGACCCTCCATGACGATTGCTGAGCAAACCGATGCGGACGTGGCGGCCATTCTGTCGCACCGGCACGATCAGGGCGCCGACTGGTGGACCACGCCGGACCGCAAGCTCCTCAAGGGCGCGCCGTTTACCACGCTGGAGAGCGCGCTGTACCTTCTGGAGCTGGGCGTGCCGCCGGAGCATGAGGCGCTGAGGGGCGTGGCGCAGCTGATTTTCGACGCCTGGCGCGAGGACGGGCGTATTCGCACCGCGCCAGGTGACCTTTACCCCTGCCACACCGCGCTGGCGGCCAACGTGCTTTGTCGCATGGGGTACGCGCAGGATGCGCGGGTCAAGCGGACGCTGAACTATTTTCTGGACACCCAGCAGCCGGACGGCGGCTGGCGCTGCGAAAAGTACAGCTTTGGCCACGGTGAGGAGACGCGGTATTCCACTCCATACACCACTTTGGTTGTTCTCGATCTGTTCCGCCAGGTTCCCGGCTTTCAGAACGATCCCCGGCTGGACCGCGCGGTGGACTTCCTGCTGTTGCACTGGGAGATCCGCCGGCCCATCAGCCCCTGCCACTACGGCATCGGCTCACGGTTCATGCAGGTCGAGTATCCCATGCGGGGGTATGGGCTGTTTTACTACGTGTATGTGCTTTCCTTTTATGAGCGGGCGCGGGGCGACAAACGGTTTCAGGAAGCTCTGTCCGCGCTGGCCTGCAAAACAGCAAACGGGGAGATCGTGGTGGAGCGCGTAGTGCCAAAGCTCTCGGCGCTGCGCTTCTGCCAAAAGGGCCGCGCGAGCGCCGCGGCCACGGCGCGCTGGCGCGAAATCCTGCAAAACATTGCAAAAGACGGGGCTGAAACCCTTGCCAAACCGTCATGAATGTGATATACTTCCACCGATTACGCACCTTTGCAGACCATGCGATTGTGCCGCGCATGCGCGCGGTGGCCGCATCGGGCCAATGCAAGGGGTGGAAAAAACAAGGAGGGTAAACCCAAATGGCAGTTATCTCCATGAAGCAGCTCCTGGAAGCGGGCGTGCACTTCGGTCACCAGACCCGCCGCTGGAACCCCAAGATGGCTCAGTACATCTTCACTGAGCGCAACGGCATCTACATCATCGACCTGCAAAAGACCGTCCGCAAGGCCGATGAAGCCTACAACTTCGTGCGCGACCTGGCCATGTCCGGCAAGAGCCTGCTGTTCGTGGGCACCAAGAAGCAGGCCCAGGAATCCATCGCTTCCGAGGCGCAGCGCTGCAACATGTTCTACGTCAACAACCGCTGGCTGGGCGGCATGCTGACCAACTTCCGCACCATCCGCACCCGCGTGGACCGTCTCAACCAGATCGACCGCATGGAGCAGCAGGGCCAGTTCGACGTGCTGCCCAAGAAGGAAGTCATCCGCCTGCAGCATGAGCGTGAAAAGCTCGAGGCCAACCTGGGCGGCATCCGTGAGATGAAGAAGCTCCCTGGCGCGCTGTTCGTGGTGGACCCCCGCAAGGAGCACATCGCCGTGAGCGAGGCCCGTGCGCTGGGCATCCCGATCGTAGCCATCGTGGACACCAACTGCGATCCCGATGAAATCGATTATGTCATCCCCGGCAACGACGACGCCATCCGCGCCGTGAAGCTGATCGCCGGCAAGCTCGCCGACGCCGTGCTTGAGGGCCGTCAGGGCGAGCAGGACGCCCAGGGCGAGGCCGCTCCCGAAGAGGAAGCCGCCAAGGTCGAAGCGTAAGCCTGTGCGGGAGGGCGCAGGCCCTCCCTTTCCCATGTACGATATCGCAAGCAAGGAGAGGTTTGTAATGGCGAACATCACTTCGCAAATGGTCAAGGAACTGCGCGAAATGACGCAGGCCGGCATGATGGACTGCAAAAAGGCCCTGGTCGAGGCCGAGGGCGTAATGGAAAAGGCCGTCGAATGGTTGCGTGAGAAGGGCCTTGCCGCCGCCGCCAAGAAGGCCGGCCGCATCGCCGCCGAGGGCGCGGTCATCGATTATGTGACCGAGGACAAGACCGTGGGCGCCATCGTCGAAGTCAACTGCGAGACCGACTTCGTGGCCAACACCGACAACTTCAAGAACTTCTGCAAGAACATCGCCAAGCACGTCGCCCTTTCCAACCCCGCCGACGTGGACGCGCTGATGAACCAGAAGTTTGTGGATGACGAGAGCAAGACCATCACCGACCTGGTGAGCGACGCGACCGTCTCCATCGGCGAAAAGATTTCCATCCGCCGCTTCGCCCGCTATCAGACGAACGCCGGCGTCGTGGAGACCTACATCCACATGGGCGGCAAGATCGGCGTGCTGCTGCTGGTGGAAAACAATAACCCCGATACCTTCGGCGCCGAGGCCTTCCGTGCCTTCTATCATGACGTGGCGCTGCAGATTGCCGCGGCCAAGCCCTCCTACGTCCGCAAGGACGAGGTGCCCACCGAGGCGCTGAACAAGGAGCGCGAGATCCTGCGCGCCCAGGCGCTCAACGAGGGCAAGCCCGAAAAGATCGTGGACAAGATGGTCGAGGGCCGTATCGAGAAGTACTACAAGGAGGTCTGCCTCCTGGAGCAGCCCTTCGTCAAGGACGGCGACAAGTCCATCGTCAAGCTGATGGGCGAGGTCGCCAAGGAGATCGGCGCGGAGCTGAACGTGGTCAGCTTCGAGCGCTTCGAGCGCGGCGAGGGCATCGAAAAGCGCAAGGACAACTTTGCCGAGGAGATTGCCGCGCAGATGGCCGCCAAGAAGTGACCTGTACGCGCTGAACGGACAGGCATCGACCTTGTGGCACGCGGGCTTTGCCTGCGTGCCTTTTTTGATGAAAGGATGGTTTCATGGCATCTCCCTACAGGCGCGTGATCCTCAAGCTCAGCGGCGAGGCCCTGGGGCTGGACGGCAAGCTGTTCTGCCACGAGAAGTTTGAACAGACCGCCCGCATGCTCATCGACATTCAGCGCACCGGCGTGGAGCTGGCGGTGGTCATCGGCGGCGGCAACGTGTGGCGCGGCCGCCGGGGCGCGGCCATGCGCATGGGCACCGTGGCGGCCGACCAGATGGGCATGCTGGCCACGCTGCAGAACTGCCTCTACATGCGCGACACGCTGGAGCATCTGGGCGCGCGCGCGGTGGTGATGAGCGGCGTGGACATCCCCCGCTTTGCCGAGAGCTACAACACCGTGGCCGCCATCGAGCACCTGCGGGCGGGGCGCATCCTGTTCCTGGCCTGCGGGCTGGGCAATCCCTGCTTCTCCACCGACAGCGCCGTGGTGCTGCGCGCCATCGAGCTGGAGTGCGACGCCATCCTGATGGCCAAGAACATCGACGGCGTCTATACCGCCGACCCGCATGTGGACCCCTCCGCCACGCTCATCCCCCGCATCACCTATGCCGAGGCCGCCGAGCGCGACCTGCGCGTGATGGATGCCGCGGCCTTCATCATGCTGCGCGAAAACGCCGTGCCGGTGGTGCGCGTCTTTGGGCTGGAGCCGCCGGACAACGTGCTCAAGGTCCTGGCCGGCGACCCCATGGGCACCATTCTCACCCGCGACTGAGCAGAAAGGAACGCGAACGCATGGATACCAAGCAAAGTCTTTCGGAGCTGATCGCCCAGGCCATCGCAGAGAGCTTCCCGCAGGCGGAAAACCTCCCCTCCGCGGGAGAAATCGCGGGCTTTCTGGAGATCCCGCCCGAAAAGGAAATGGGCGACTATGCCTTCCCCTGCTTCAAGCTCAGCCGCACGCTGCGCATGGGGCCGCCGCAGATCGCCGCCAGGCTGGCCGAAGCCATTGACGCGGGCGACCTGTGCCAGGCCAGGCAAATGGGCGGATACCTCAACTTCTTCCTGAACCGGGAGAATTTTGCCCGCCGCACGCTGGAGCATGTGCTCGCCTCCGACGGCCGCTGGGGCGCGGGCGAGGAGGGCAAAGGCAAGACCATCTGCCTGGACTTCAGCTCCATCAACATCGCCAAGCGCTTTCATATCGGCCACCTGAGCACCACCATGATCGGCCAGAGCCTGCGCCGCATCTTCGACTTCCTGGGCTACAAGACGGTTGCCATCAACTACCTGGGCGACTGGGGCACGCAGTTTGGCAAGCTCATCTGCGCCTACAAGCTCTGGGGCGACCGGCAGGAGGTGGAGCGCGACGGCGTGGAGGCGCTGACCCGCCTGTACGTGCGCTTCCATGAGGAGGCTGAAAAGAACCCCGCGCTGGAGGACGAGGGCCGCCGCTGGTTCAAGGCCATCGAGGACGGCGACGCCGAGGCGCTGGAACTGTTCAACTGGTTCAAGGAGCTCACCCTCAAGGATACGCAGCGCGTGTATGACCTGCTGGGCGTGACCTTTGACAGCTACAACGGCGAAGCCTTCTTCAACGACAAGATGGGCCGCGTGATCGACGAGCTCAAGGCCAAGAACCTGCTCACCGTGAGCGATGGCGCCTCCATCGTGGACCTCGACGAGGAAAAAACGGGCATGCCGCCCTGCCTGATCCTCAAAAAGGACGGCGCCACCCTCTATGCCACCCGCGACATCGCCGCGGCCCTGTGGCGCAAGGACGAGTACGACTTCGACAAGTGTCTCTACGTCGTGGCCTATCAGCAGGACCTGCATTTCCGCCAGTGGTTCAAGGTGGTTGAAAAGATGGGCTACGAATGGGCCAAGGACCTGGTGCATGTGGCCTTCGGCATGATCAGCTACGAGGGCCAGAGCCTCTCCACCCGCAAGGGCCATGTGGTGTTTCTGGAGGATCTGCTCCTCAACGCCATCTACAAGGCGCGCTCCATCATCGAGGAAAAGAGCCCCGGCCTGGAAAACAAGGACGAGGTGGCCCGCCAGGTGGGCATCGGCGCGGTGATCTACGCCGATCTTCAGAACAACCGCATCAAGGATATCGACTTCAGTTGGGAGCGCGCGCTCAGCTTTGACGGCGAAACCGGCCCCTACGTGCAGTACACGCATGCGCGCTGCTGCTCGGCGCTGCGCAAGGCTGAGGGCCTTGATCCCGCGGAGCCGGATTATTCGGCGCTTTCCGACGATTACGCGCAGGAGCTGCTGCGCCTTCTCAGCCGCTTCCCCGAGACCGTACGCGAGGCGGCGGCGCGCTATGAGCCCAGCATCGTGACCCGTGCGGTGACGGAGCTGTGCAAGGCCTACAACAAGTTCTACTATGAGAACCGCATTCTGGAGGAGAACGCGGGCGTGCGCGAGGCGCGTGTGCGCCTGACCCGCGCCGTGCGCGATACCGTCCGCACCGGCCTTTGGCTGATTGGCATGGAAGCCCCGGAGCGCATGTGATGAAAGCGGTATCCAGTCTCAAAAACCCTGCCGTACAGGCTGCCCGCGCCCTGCGCGACGCGCGGGAGCGCGCTCGCCAGGGCGCGTTCCTGCTGGATGGCGAGCACATGGTGGGCGAGGCGCTGTCGGTCTGTCCCGACCGGGTGAGCGCACTGTTCGTGGACGAGGCGCGGCTGGACGTGTATGCCGGCTTCATCGCCCTTGCACAGAAGGCGGAATGCTATGCCGTGCCTGCGCATGTGCTGGCGGCCATTTCGCAGGTCAAGACGCCCCAGGGCGTGGCGGCGGTGTGCGCCATGCCTCCGGCCCTCGCGCCGGAGGCGATGGGCCAGCGCCTCATTCTTCTGGAAAACGTGCAGGACCCCGGCAACGTGGGCACGGTGCTGCGCACGCTCGATGCCGCGGGCTTTGACGGCTGCATCCTCACGCCCGGCTGCGCCGATCCCTTCGGACCCAAGGCGCTTCGCGCCACGATGGGCAGCGTGTTCCGCGTGCCGCTGTGCTTCGTGCGGGATGCGGCGGAAACCGTGCACGCGCTCAACGTGCGGAAATACGCCACCATCGCGGCGGCGCTGGACGGCGAGGACTTCTATCGCCGCGCGCCCTTGCCCGGACGCCTGTGCGTGCTCATCGGCAACGAGGGCGCGGGGCTTACGGAACAGGCCCGTCTGGCCTGCACGCACCGCTTCCGCCTGCCCATGCGCGGCGGCGCGGAATCGCTCAATGCCGCGGTTGCCGCGGCCGTCATGATGTACGATCTCATCAACCGCATTGATACAAAGGAGGAACCCACGGATGATCCGCAACATCGTATTTGACATGGGCATGGTGCTCCTGGATCACGACCCGCTGCTGCCGTGCATCCGCCATGCGGGACGTGAGCATGCGCAGGAGCTTTGCGACGCCATCTTCTGGCATCAGGAGTGGTGCCAGATGCTCGATGGGGGAGTCTTGGATGAGCAGGGCTATATTCCCTACGCCCAGGCCCACCTTGCGGACCCCCGGCTCAAACAGCTGGTGCCGGAGATTCTCAGCGACTGGTATCTGGACGCGCTGTATCCCAAAAGCGGCATGGATGTGGTGCAAAGCGAGCTGCTGGAACGCGGATTCCGGCTCTATGTTCTGAGCAATGCGGGTTTCAGCTTCCATAAATTCAGCTATAAGATCAGGTATATCGACCGTTTCAGCGGCATTATGGTATCTGCCGAGGAGCGGCTGATGAAGCCCGACCCCGCCATCTACCGCCGCCTGTGCGACCGCTTCTCGCTGGAGGCGTCGGAAAGCCTGTTTATTGATGACCTGCAGCGCAACATCGAGGGGGCGCAGAGCATCGGCATGAGCGGTTACTGCTTCCAGGACGGAGATGTGGCGCGCCTGCGTGCCTATTTGAAGGACCTCGGCGCCTAAGGGGGAATCGGGATGCTGCAATGGATCGCCTTCCTGGCCATGGTCTGCGCGATATGCGTGGCGCTGAACCGGCGCTTTGAGCGCGTGCTCGCGCCCGCCATTTGCGCTCTGATGCTGCTGCTCTATGTGCTGGCCATACCCTGCAAGCTGGCCTGGGTGGATGGCGTCGCCGTCGCCGCGCTGGCGCTGACGGCGGCTATTGCCGCGGGGGCGCTGCTCTGCCGGCGCCTAACGCCCAAGCAGCTTCTCACGCGGCTGCTTCGCAACGTGCTCACCCCAGGCGCCCTGTGCTTTGCAGGGCTGTGCGTGCTGTTCATATGGGCCAGCAGTCCCATGGTCGTGTGGTGGGGTGACGATTCAGGCTACTGGGCGCTCGAGGCGAAATCGCTGTGGTATTACGGCGGGCTGGTAGGCGCGGACCGGCACCTGGCCCTGCAGTTTGGCACCTATCCTCCCGGCGTGCAGCTTCTGCAGTGGTGGGCGATGCACGCGCTGGGCCAGTGGAGCGAGCCCGCGCTGTACGCCACGCTTTTCATCGCCTACGCGGCCTTTCTCCTGCCCCTGTTTGAGCGCGTGCGCTGGAAACGCTGCTGGCTGATCCCGTTTGCTTTCGCGGGCGCGCTGGCGTTCCCCTACTGGGGCAGCGTGCTGAGCTATGTCATTCTGAGCGTGGACACAGCGCTTGCCCTTTGCTTCGGCTATGCGCTGGTGCGCATCTGGCGGCTGAAGCCGGACGACCGCGCAGGACTGTGGGCCGTGGGGCTGTCCCTGTGCGCCCTGGTGCTCATCAAGCAGACGGGCGCGGTTTTCGCGTTGCTGGCGATCGTGTTTCTTCTGCTGATAAAGCGCGGCCGCGGCCTGCCCCGGTCCGGGGCCTGGCTGTGCTGCCTCTCTCCGGCGCTGGTCTGGGTCAGCTGGACGCTTTTTTGCAGGGCCGAAGGCCTCACCAGCTACCATACCTCCACCCTGTGGAGCACGATGGGCGGGATGCTGAGCGGCACCTTTACCCTGCCCGAGGGCGCGGCTCAGGCGGGGCCCGCCGTCCTCAGGGGCATGCTGCAGCCGGTGGTGAATAACGGCGCCTTTGTGCCCCGTCTGGTCAGCAGCGTCACGGCCCCGCTGCCGCTTTCGCTGGGCGTGCGTCTGCTGGCGGTGATTCTCCTGCCCCTGTGCCTGGTACGGTGCCATCCAGCGCGCAGCATGGTCAAAATCAGCCTGTTTGGCCTTGTGGCGGCCGTGCTGTACGCGCTGGTGATGTGGGCCGGATTCTTTACGGTGTTCCTCAGGGAATTCAGCACCTATGTGCAGACGGACCTGTCCAATATGGCGCTGCTTTTGGAGCGCTACTTCGCCCCGCTCACGCTGGGGCTGGGAATGCTGGCAGCAGAGCTGGTCATTGAGGTGTTTCCCGGAAAGCTGGCGCGCCTGTGGAAGCCCCTGCCCGCCGTATGTCTGGCTGCCTTCACCGCCGTGCTGGCGCTGACGGTCAACTGGCACGCGCTTGCCGAAACCCTGATTCCGGAGCGCTACATCCAATACGACGAGGCGCTGGGCGTAGAGGGCGAAACCTACATGGACCACTATTGGGGCGAATCCCTGGCAGGCTATGAGGGGGCACGCGTGCTGGTCGGCTTCGAGCCCAACAGCTCCTTCCTTGATCTGCTCAACTACACCTTCGCGCCCGCGCGCTTCTTCTGTCCCGAATGGGATGATCTGGAGAGCACCGAGGCGCTGTGCGCCCGGCTGGTGGGAGATGGCATCACCCACCTGATCTATTTTGACGACACCAGCGCCCTCTGTGAGCTTGCCCTGCCTCTGGCCGCGAACGGCGAGCTGTATTCCTGGACGCTGTACGAGGTGCTGCCAGACGAAGCGGGCGGCGTAAGCCTGACCGAATACTACTATTGAGACGCGCACATAAAAGGGGGGCGCCGGAATCATCCGGCGTCCCCTCAGCTTGTCGAAAAAGTCCGCCTGCGGCGGCCTTTTCCGCCAGAAGCTTA
>CHCFC05602__coassemble_522_pt1 | contig 18515 bp, 16 predicted proteins | sample CHCFC05602__metabat2_high_PE_021 | metagenome-assembled genome bin CHCFC05602
CAGGAAGTTTTCCAGCGTGAAGGTTTCGGGCCAGAACGTGGGGGGATAGGCGATGATCTCCCTTTCGGGCTTGAAGGTGCCCAGCAGAATCCACGAGACGGGCACAAGGACCAGCAGCGCCAGCACGATCAGCAGCACCCATACCGGAATGGCGGCAAGGGCCTGCGCAGGGGTGCATTTTCGCCTTTCCATCACGCATCCTCCTTGTTCATCTTGCGGTAGAGCACCAGCGTCGCCAGCATGATGATGGCAAACAGCAGCACCGACATGGCGCAGGCGTATCCCATGCGCGCGCCGGAGGTGAAGGCGCGGGAGTAGATGTAGCTGACGGTGGATTCGGTGGTGAAGTTGGGCCCGCCGTTGGTGGTGGTGTAGATGATGTCGAAAATCTGCAACGACCCGGCGAAGCGGGTGAGCAGAATGTACCAGAAGGTGGGGCGGATGGAGGGCACCGTGATGCTCACGAATTGCCGGATCCGCCCGGCGCCGTCCAGCTCGGCGGCCTCATACATGGCGGTGTCGATCTGCTGGATGGCGGTGACGTAGATGATGACGGAGATGCCGAAGCTGCGCCAGATGGAGATGAAGGCCACAACGTAGATGGTCAGGCCGGGGGTGTTGAGGAAGTTGATCTTGCCCAGGCCCATGGTGCGCAGCAGGTAGGTGATCAGGCCGATGTTGGAATGCAGGATCATCTTCCACATGACGCCGATGGCGGTGGCCGAGCAGATCACCGGCAGGAAATAGACCGAGCGCAGCAACTTGTTTCGCCGGGTGTTGCGGGAAACGAGCGCGGCCACGATCATCGCGCCGAAGACCTGCACCGGCAGCTCCACCACCGTCAGGACCGCGGTTACGCGCAGGCTGCCCAGGAACCGCGAATCCGCGAACGCCTCGGCAAAGTTGCCAAGGCGCACGAAGGTCATCTGCGACAGGGTGAGGTTGGCGTCGAACAGGCTGAGCACAAACGCCATCACCAGCGGCAGGATGTTGAAGAGAAACAGGAGGATCAGAGACGGCGCCAGAAACAGGTAGGCGCAGCGCCCGGGACGGTTCCAGTACTGGTATGCGCGCTTGTACCACTGCATGCGGCCTTCACTCCCTCACATTTCATTGCGGGCGGCAGATGCCGCCCGCAGAAAGCTGTTTTGGGGAAAGGGGATCAGTTGTAGCGGGCCACGATCTCGTCGGCGGTGGCCTGCGCGTTGGCGAGGGCGTCCTCCACGGAGATATCCTCAAAGGTGATGGAGGACATCAGCGGCAGGATCACGTCGTTGAGGATTTCGTTGGTTCCGGCGAAGCTGGAATCCACGATGAAGTCGGAGGGCAGGGAGGGATCGGCGGAGGAGGTCACCACGAGCTTTTCGTTGCTCTTGTAGGCGTCCTTCTCCTGCACGCTGAAGGCGTAGCTGGGGAAGCCGTTTTCCAGCGACCAGGTCAGCGCGGGGGAGTTGCCCTCGGCGTCCTCGGTGTTCCACCACTCGATGAAGCGGTAGGCGGCGAGCTGCTCCTCCTCGGAGACGACGTTGGTGATGGCGAAGCCGATCACTTCCACCGAGTTCATCGGGCCGGCCATGCCTTCGGGCACCAGGGCGATGCCGTAGTTGATGCCGTTGCTGTCCAGGGCGCCGGTGGTCCAGGGGCCGGTGACGGTCATGCCCAGCTGGCCCGCGGTGAAGGTGGGGTCGGTATCGGCGTCGATGGGGTTGTACCCGGCGTCGATCATTTCCTTGTACATGTTGAGGAACTCGGCGTAGCCCTCGTTGCCGGCGAAGTTGGCCTTCCAGGCGCCGTCCTCGCTGGTCACGGCCAGGCCGCCGAAGCGCTGGATGATGTGGGCGATCTGGTAGGCGTAGTTGTAGGAGATGCCGGAGCCGTAGACGTTCTTGTCCTCGTTGGTGAGGGCCTGAGCGTACTGGAGCCATTCATCCCAGTTCTGGGGCGGGGTTTCGGGGTCGAGGCCGGCCTCGGTGAACAGGTCCTTGTTCCACATCATGTAATAGCCCACGATCTGGAAGGGCACCAGGTAGAGCGCGTCGCCCTCGGAGCAGTAGTCCAGGTAGGAGGGGATGAAGTCGTCGCGGTTGAGCCCGGTCTTTTCAAAGATGTCGCTCACGTCCTTGAGGTAGTCGGCGTACTGGAAGCGGAACGCCGTGGAAAACAGCACCAGCGCCGGGCCCTCATTGGCGGCCAGCGCGGAGCTGAGCTGCTCGGTGAAGCCGGAGGAGATGTCCATCTCGATGGTGATGCCCCACTTGTTTTCCGCGTTGAAGCGGTCCACCAGCTCCACCAGCAGGTCGCCGTCGGCGCCGGTGAAGCTGTTCCAGAACTGAATGGTGATGGGGCTGCTCTCCTCGGCCGCGGCGCCCGCGACGCACGCGATGCTCATAACGGCGACCAGTACCAGACAAAGAATCCTTTTCATGTGTGCTGCCTCCTCTGAAATGTTGGGGTGGTTACGGCGTTCCGTTTGCGTACACGTGTAACCTCTTGGTTAACAGCATACCTGTTCTCGTTCGATTTGTCAATAGAATCACGAAAATTTTTAGACTGATTTTCCAGAACAGCCGCCAAATGCCAGGAAATTGAAGCGTCCGCATCCCTCCGGAGCGGTTGACGCCGGGCCGCGGAAATGCTATAATGTCGCCATCGGTTGCGTACACGTATACGCTAAATCGTATTGGGAGGGTTTTTCATGCGAAGCGACCAGATCCGCCAAACGGCCTTCAACCGCCCCTTCATCCGGCAGCGGGCCGATCCCTATATCCTGCACCACACCGACGGCAGCTACTACTTCACCGCCTCCGTCCCGGCGTATGACCGGGTGGTGCTGCGCCGCTCGGCCACGCTGGAGGGCCTGCGCACCGCGCCGGAGGCGACCGTGTGGGAGCGCCACGCGCGCGGGCCGATGAGCTGCCATGTCTGGGCGCCGGAGCTGCACTGGCTGGACGGCGCGTGGTATCTCTACTTCGCCGCGGGCGACATCGACGACGTGTGGAACATCCGCCCCTGCGTGCTTCGCTGCGAGGGGAGCGACCCGCTCACCGGCGTGTGGCATGAGGAAGGCCGGCCCCGGCGCGCGGATGATTTCAGCTTCAACGACTTCTCCCTTGACCTGACCACCTTTGAGCACGGCGGCCGGCGCTACGGCGTATGGGCTGAGAAGGTCAACTGCGGCAAGAAGATCTCCAATCTCTACATCGCGGAGATGGACTCCCCGCTCTCCTTCAGGACGCCGCAGGTGCTGCTCTCCACCCCCTCCTACGACTGGGAGCGCGAGGACTTCTGGGTGAACGAGGGTCCCTTCTTCCTCGCGGGCAAAGACCATGTCTACATCAGCTTTTCGGCCAGCGCCACGGGCGCGTGCTACTGCATCGGGCTTTTGTGCGCCCCCGCCGGGGCGGACCTGCTCGACCCCAACGCCTGGCGCAAGGTGCGCCAGCCCGTGCTGTGCACCGACGCGGACAAGGGCCTCTACGGGCCGGGGCACAACTCCTTCTTCCGCGACGGCGCGGGCAACACCCTCATGGCCTACCACGCCCGCCAGTACGACGAGATCACCGGCGACCCGCTCTACGACCCCAACCGCCACTGCTACCTCATGAAGGTGACCTGGCAGGACGACCGCCCCTGCTTCTCCTACGAAAACAACCTCACCTTTGACTGACGCGGCCGTGCGGAAAAAAATGGCCCCCCGGCCCGGAATATGGTAAAATGATACGGTAAACGGGAACTGGAGGCTTGATGGGGATGGCGGCGAAGACCGGGCTTTTGCAGCGGGCAGGGGAGCGGTTTGTCCATTCGCAGGGAAGCCGAAACGGCATACGGGGGCGCATGCTGTCCGCGCCGTCCATTGAGGTGGAAGGCGATGTAGTCTCGACTGCCAATGGTATTATCGAGTGCGCGGGGCTGCTCTCCGCTGCCTACGTGGAAGCCGGTGTCTACAGCATCATGGCAGGAAGCCTGGTGTGTAAGAAAGTCTCTGTTCCAAGCACCCTTATTGTCAGAGACAGCTTTTCCTGCACCGGACCTGCGGAGGTAGATGGTACGCTCGTCCTTCCGCTCGACACCACGCAGGAGGACGTCGAGGCGCTGAACGCCACCGGCGATGGCCTCATCTTTGTGGGCCCAAAGGCGTATAAGCCCGATGGCACCCCGGTCGATGGCGCAACCATCATGCTGTTCGACGGAAGCGACGCGTCGGACACCGGGCGCACCTGGGACGGCTCCACCTGCACGCTGACCCTGGACGGTTTCACGCGGACCTATCAAGAGGAAAACGTTGAAACATACGGTATCATGATTTTCGCGCCGGGAAAAGACGTCACGCTGGTGCTGAAAGGGACCAATGGATTGACCGGGCTGCCCGAGGATACAGCCGGGATTCTTGCTCAGGCGGCCAGCCTGACCCTGGCGGGCGACGGCTCGCTGAGCTGCGAGGGTGATCCCGGTTTGGTAGCCTTGGGCATAGAAGGCGGCGAGCTTCGGCTGGCGCAGAACTGCGAACTGCGGGACGGAAAGGAACTCATGAATGCGGGGGGGTATTGGTTTCATCATGGAATCAGACGGCGCAACCCCCGCAGCCTCCTTCGCCCTCCGGCAGACGGGCTACGCCGTGACCCTGCACCCCAACGGCGGCACGATTGCCGCGGGCAAGGACGTGACCGCCTATCCCACCGGCACGGGCGCGGCGCTGCCCACCGCCGCCGACATGACCCGCGAGGGCTACACCTTCGCCGGCTGGTATGACAATGCCGCCCTCACCGGCAGCCCCGTCACGGCCATCGGCGCCACCGAAACGGGCGACAAGGCGTACTGGGCCAAGTGGGACCCGATTCCCGGCGGCACGCCCGTCTCTACCGAGCCGCCCCAAACCGGCGACGGCAGCCATGCGGGCCTGTGGCTTTCGCTGCTGCTGCTCAGCCTGGGCGGGCTCTATGCCCTCACCCGCGCCGCCCGCCGCCGCGCGGCCCGCTGAGCCGAAGCGGCGCCACGGATTTTTTTGAAAAACAACCGCCCATGCCCGGCAGGCTGCCGTGGCATGGGCGGTTGTTTTCGTGCGCTTTCGCACGCCGTGCGCTATTTCAGCTGCCGCGCAAGCGCCTCCAGCTGCTCGTAGCTGATCTGACCGCCGGAGAAGCTCACCAGGCCGCGAAGCGGCATGTATTGCAGCATGGCCTCCATCATCTGGCTGGAGATGGCGCCTTCCTCGCTGTCGGAAGCGCCGCCCAGCCCGCTGGCCATCTGCTTTAGCATCGGCTGGAGAATCGCGCGGTTTTCCTCGCTGCGCATCAGGTCCATGAAGATGGAATTGACCGTGCGCCTGCAGGGCGCGGGCGGCGCGCCCTCCACATGGACCTCGGCGGAGAGGGCGATGTCCCGGCTGGAACGGCCGATCTCGATGCGGAACGCGCCGCTTTCCACGCGCCAGTCGTGCAGCTGCACATCCCAGAAGGCAAAGGCGCGCTTGCCCAGCTCAAAGGATACCGTGCGGCGCTCTCCGGGCTGCAGCAGGATTTTTTCAAAGCCCTTCAGCTCCCGGACGGGGCGGAACACGCTGCTTTCCACATCGCCCACATACAGCTGCACGACCTCCTTGCCCGCCACGCGGCCCGTGTTGGTCACATCCACGCTCACGGTGAGGGTGTCGCTTTCCCGGATGTCCGGGCTGCTCAGGCGCAGGTTGTCGTAGGCGAAGGTGGTGTAGCTCAGCCCGTGGCCGAAGGGGAAGCACACGTCCATCTTCTTTTTGTCATAATAGCGATACCCCACGAAGATGCCCTCATTGTACACGGCCACGTCGCCCTCGCCGCCGTAGCTGAGGTAGCTGGGGTTGTCCTCCAGCCTGTGGGGGAAGCTCTCCGGGAGCCTGCCGGAGGGGTTGACCCTGCCGTAGAGCACGTCGCGGGTGGCGCCGCCCACGGCCTGCCCGCCCAGATAGGCCTCAATCACGGCCTTGACCCGGCCGAGCCAGGGCATCTCCACCGGCGAGCCGTTGTAGAGAACGACGATGACGTTGGGGTTGACCGCCGCCACGCGCTCGATCAGCTCGTTCTGGCAGCGGGGCATGCGCATGTGCGAGCGGTCGTAGCCCTCGCTTTCAAACGCGTCGGGCAGCCCCGCCACGATGACGGCCCGGGAGCAGGCGCGCGCCGCCTCGACGGCCTCGGCGATCAGCGCCTCGTCGGGCGTTTCGCTCTCGACGTCGTAGCCCTGGGCATAGCGCACGGTAGACAGGCCGCTGAGGGCGTCCATCAGGCTTTCGACCCGGAAGCTGTTCACATGCGAGCTTCCGCCGCCCTGGTAGCGCGGCGAGCGCGCGAACTTGCCGATCACCGCCACGGTATCCGCCTCGTCGAGCGGGAGCACGCCGTCCTCGTTCTTCAGCAGCACCATGCAGTCCGCGGCGAGCGCGCGGGCCAGGGCGTGCTGGGCCTCCATGTCCCAGGGCGTGTCGGGCCGGGCGTGATCCCAGTAGCGCCTGTGCACGGTGAGGATGCGCTCCACCGCCAGATCCACGTCCTTTTCGTTAAGCAGGCCGGCGCGCACGGCCTCCACCACCCGGCGGTCGTTGGACCCGCCCGAGGCGGGCATCTCCAGGTCAAGGCCCGCGTGCACGGCCTTCACGCGGTCGCTCACCGCGCCCCAGTCGCTCATCACGTACCCGTCGAATCCCCATTCCTCGCGCAGCAGGCGGGTCAGCAGCTCGCGGTTCTGGGAGGCGAATTCCCCGTTGACCCGGTTGTAGGAGCACATCACCGTCCACGCCCCGCCGTTTTTCACGGCGCTTTCAAAGGCGGGCAGGTAGATTTCGCGCAGGGTGCGCTCGTCCACCCGCGCGTCGGAGGACATGCGGCGGTGCTCCTGGCTGTTGGCGGCGAAGTGCTTCACGCTCACGCCGATGTTGCGGCCCTGAATGCCGCGGATCAGGCTGGTGGACAGCTCGGCCGTGAGGCAGGGGTCCTCGCTGAAATACTCGAAGTTGCGGCCGCAGAGGGGCGACCGCTTGATGTTGACCGCGGGCCCCAGGTTGACGGCCACCCGCTCGTGCTGGCAGGCGACGCCCAGGCAGTCGCCGATCTGGCGCAGCAGGTCACGGTCGAAACTGGCCGCGCTGGCGCAGGCCGCCGGAAAGCACACCGCCCTGATGCTCTCCTGCACGCCGAGGTGATCGCCGCCCTCCGCCTGCTTGCGCAGGCCGTGGGGCCCGTCGCTGACCATCACGCTGCCCACGCCCAGCCGCTCCACGGGCTTGGTGTGCCAGAAATCCAGGCCGCTGAGCAGGGACGCCTTTTCCTCCAGCGTCATCTGGGACAGAATCTCTTGAATCTCCATACGCTTCCCCTTTCCGGTGAGATGGATGGCGCAAACTTGTTTATGTGAAGTTCGCTCCCGGCGGGCCGGTTTCCTTCCCGCCGGGAAAAAGGATTATGCCTTGCCCAGCGTTTGGCGCACCTTCGCGGCGATATCCGCCTCCGAAATGCCGTAATGCGCGACCAGCTGGTCATAGGGCCCGCTGCTGGTATAGCGCGTGACCCCCACCCCGCCGAAGCGGGTGCTGACGCCCCGGCTCAGGAGCGTTTCGGCGACGATGCTGTACAGCCCGCCGGGAATCCACTGCTCCTCGGCGGTGATCACCGCGCCGGTCTCGCACGCCGCCGCCACAATGGCCGCCTCGTCCACGGGCTTGAGGCTGAACATGTCCACCACCCGGCAGGAGATGCCCTCCTGCGCCAGCGCCTGCGCCGCCTTGAGCGCGCGCCCCACGCTGAGGCCGTACGCCAGGATGGCGGCGTCCCGGCCCTCGCGCAGCACGCAGGCCCGACCGGGCTCAAACTGCGTATCGGGCGCATAGAGGTCCTCGGTGGCATTCCGGGATACGCTCATATAGACCGGCCCCAGGTCCTCCTCCGTCAAAAGGCGTGTCAGGCTGCGCGTCATGCAGGCGTCGCTGGGGTAGAGAACTGTCATGCCGGGGATGAGGCGCATGACGGAGATGTCGTCCAGGGAGTGATGGGTGCTTCCGTCATAGCCGCCGGTCAGGCCGTTGTTGGAGCCGATCAGGCGCACGTTGAGGTGGTTGTAGCCGATGAGCGTCTTGGCGGCCAGCGAACCGATGGTGGTCACGAAGGTGGCGAAGGTGTTGAGAAAGGGGAGGGCGCCGGCGCTGGCCATCCCCGCCGCCATGGCGGCCATGTTGGCCTCCGCGATGCCCACATCAAAGAAGCGTTCGGGGCACGCCTGCTGGAAATAGACGGTTTTTGTGCTGGTGGCAAGGTCGGCGTCCAGCACCATCACGCGGGGGTTGTCCTTTCCGTATTGCGCAAGCGTCCGGCCATATACATCACGCAAGGCTTCCATGGGCTGTTTCTCCTTTCAGTTCCGTCATTGCGCGAGCGTATTCGTCGTCGGTGAGCTGCTTGCCGTGGTAGGTGTTCTTGCCCTCCATGAAGGATACGCCCTTGCCCTTGACGGTGTTGGCGATGATCACGCAGGGCGCGCCCCGGTGGGCCTGCGCGGTGAGCACGGCGTCGTGCAGGGCGCGCACGTCGTGGCCGTCGCAGCTCTGCGTGTACCAGCCAAAGCTGCGCCATTTCGCCTCCAGGTCGCCCAACGGCATCACCTCGTCGCTGGGGCCGTCGAGCTGCACGCGGTTGCGGTCCACGATGGCGATGAGGTTGTCCGCGCGGAATTTGGCGGCGGCCATGGCGGCTTCCCAGACGGTGCCCTCGTTGAGCTCGCCGTCGCCGGTGACGGCATACACGCGCGCGGCGCTCCCGCGGACGCGGAGCGTCAGCGCCATGCCCAGCGAGGCGGAAAGGCCCATGCCCAGTGGCCCGGTGGACAGCTCGATGCCCGGCAGCTTGCCGGCGCAGGGATGCCCCTGCAGCCGGGAGCCGAGCTGGCGCAGCGTGTCCATCTCGGACAGGGGGAAGAACCCCTTCTGCGCCAGAATGCGGTACAGCATGGGGGCGGCGTGGCCCTTGGTGAGCACCACGCGGTCACGGTCGGGGTCCTCCCAGTTGTCGGGGGAGATGTTGGCGCACTGCAAATACAGCACGGCCAGGATCTCGCACACGGACAGGGAACCGCCGGGATGGCCCGTTCCGACCTTGTGCAGCGTGGTCAGCACATCCACGCGGAATTGTCTGCAAAGCGCCTCCAGCTCCCCGGCGCGCGCCTGGTTCCATACAGGCGGTTGGTTCATGCTTGTTTTCCTCCCTTCTGACGCCAGAGCGCCTCGGCGGCGGCCACGACGTCGGCGGTGCCCAGATGGCAGTATTCGTAGAGCTCGTCCTCCAGGCCGGACTGGGCGAAGGTGTCCGGCAGGCCCATGCAGGCCACCGGCACAGGGGCCTGCGCGCATACGGCCTGGCAGACGTAGCTGCCCATGCCGCCGTTGACGTTGCGGTCCTCCACGGTCAGAATCGCGCCCGTCTCGCGCGCGGCAGCCAGCACCATGTCCCTGTCCAGGGGCTTGATGCAGGGCATCTCGATCAGCCGCACGTCGATTCCGCGGCACGCCAGCTCCTGCGCCGCCTCCTGGCAGCGCCACAGCATGGAACCGTAGGTGATGATGGTCAGGTCCCGGCCGTCGCGCATCAGAAGACCCTTGCCGATCTGGAAATGATAGCTGTCAAAGACCTTGTGCGCCTGGCTGCGGCCCAGCGCCAGATAGACGGGGCCCTCGTGCGCCATCAGCACGCGCACCATCTCGCGGGTGGCGCAGGCGTCGGCCGCCACGGCCACCACGAAATTGGGAATGGCGCACATGATGTTGATGTCCTCCTGCCCCTGATGCGTGACGCCCTCGATGGAGCCGGTGATCCCGCTCATGCCGCCCACGACCGTGACGTTGAGGTTGGGATAGGCGATGAAGGTGCGCGCCTCCTCCAGCGCGCGCATGCAGGTGAAGGGTGCGTAGGTGGTTGCCACGGCCTTGAAGCCGTCCGCGGCGAGCCCGGCGGCCATGGTCATCATGTTCTGCTCGGCGATGCCCACATTGAGCACCCGCTCCGGATACTTTTTCTCCATGCCCTTCAGCCCCATGGAGCGGGCGGTATCGGCGGAGACCACCACAATGCTCTCGTCCTCGCCGGCCATTTTCTCCAGGGTTTCGCCGAAGGCCACACGCGTGGATACGGCGTCCAGCTCTCTCATCGTGCTCCCCCTCCCAAAATGCGGTCCCTGGCCGCGTCCAGCTCGGACATGGCCTGCCTGTACTGCTCAGGCGTCGGTATGCCCGTGTGCCACGAGGGATCGTTCTCCATGTAGCTCACGCCCTGCCCCTTGGTGGTATGGGCGAGGATCATCACGGGCGCGCCCTTGATCACCCTTGCGCGATCCAGGGTATCGAGAATTTCACGCATGTTGTGCCCGTTCATCTCCAGCACGTGGAATCCGAACGATTCCCACTTCGTCCGCAGCGGTTCCATGGGCATGATGTCCTCCATGAAGCCGCTGGACTGGATATGGTTGTAGTCTACCATGGCGATCAGGTTGTCCAGCTTGAAGCGGCCTGCGGTCATGGCGGCCTCCCAGACGATGCCCTCCTGGATTTCGCCGTCGCCCAGGAGCACATACACATTGGCCTTCTGCCTGCGCAGCTTCAGGCCCACCGCCATGCCCACGCCCGCCGACAGCCCGTGTCCCAGCGAGCCGGTGGTCATGTCCACGCCGGGGGTCTTGGTCATGTCGGGATGGCCCTGCAGCCGCGAACCGCATCTGCGCAGCGTCGGATACCAGGAGCGGTCAAAGTACCCCTTCTGCGCAAGCGCCGCGTACAATGCCGGCGCGGCATGCCCCTTGGAAAGAATAAAGCGGTCGCGGTCCGCCCAGTGCGGGTGGGCCGGGTCCACCCGCATCACCCCGAAATACAGGGCGGTGAGAATGTCCGCGCACGACAGCGAGGGCGCGGGGTGCGCCGGCCCCTGGCCGCGGGTGACCAGCTCCAGGATGTCCCTGCGAATCTCCACCGCCCTGAGCTCCAATGCCTGAATATCATACATTGCGGCGTCCTCCCCCTCATCCGATCAGCGTGGCAAGCGCCCGCATGCAGCGTTCGGGGCTGGAAAGCACAGGCTTTCCCAGCGCGTCGGCCAGCGGCTGCTCCATGCGCGCCATGGAGCCCTGTGCGAGCAGCAGCACGTCAATGCCCTCGTTCATTTCCCTTGCACAGGCCATCAGGAGACGGTCGTGCTCCTCGCGGTTTCCCTGCGCCTGGGCCTGATAGGCGCCCTGCGCCACTTTGGCGGCGATGGTGACATCGCGTCCCGCGCGCCGGGCAGCCCGCCGGATGCAGGCCGTGGTGGGCCCGATGGTGCTTTCCACGCTGGCCAGCACGCCTATGCGGTCATAGGTGGCCACCGCCTCGTCGATCATCGCCTGATCAATGCGGATCACGGGCACGTCCAGCAGCGTGTCGGCCATCTCCGCGATCTCGCCCACGCTGGAGCAGGCGCATACAATGGCGTCCGCGCCCGCGGCGGCGGCGCTTTCAAACTGGTACATCAGCCGGCGGCGCACAGCGGGGGTGATTTCGCCGCTGCGGATGATGTCGGCCACCAGGCCGCTGTCGGCGATGTGCAGGGTTTCCACACCGGGCAGCCGCTCGGCGGCGAGCTTGCGGGTGGTTTCCACCAGCCCGCCCATGGAGGTGTAGACAAAGGCGACCTTCTTCATTGTTCGTCCTCCAGCATAATCACGACTTTGCCCAGGTCGTCCCGGCCGCTCTGGGCCATTTCCATGGCTTCCTGCGCGCGGGAGAAGGGATAGGTATGGCTGATCAGCCGCCGGATCTGCGGCAGGTGCTTTTCAAAATCGGCGATAACGCCGGGAAACTTGTGGGATTCCAGGCGCGACCCCACGACGTTGAGCTCCTTGCGCCCGATGAGCACCGTGGGGACCGACGCGGGCGTATCCGTATAGCCCATGGGCACCACCACGCCCGCCTGCGAGGTGACGCGCAGCGCCTGCTCAAAGGTTTGGGGCAGGCCGGCGCAGTCGATGGTGACGTTGGGGCCTTCGCCGTCGGTGAGCTCCTTCAGGCGCGCCTCCACGTCCTCCTCGCGTGCGTTGATGGTGATGGCGCCCAGCTCGCGCGCCAGCTCCAGCCGCTTGGCAATCATGTCCGATACGATGATTTTTTTCACGCCCAGAGTGAAAAACGTGTCCAGCACCACCTGGCCGGCAGGGCCGAGGCCGGAGATAAATACCACGTCGTCGGGCTGAACGCCGCTGCGGGCGGCCACCTGCGCGCCCAGGGTGTAGGGCTCCATCATGACGGCCTCCCGCCAGCCGATGCTGGCCGGAAACACGTGGAGCTTTTCTTCCTCAGCCACGATGTATTCCTGATAGCCGCCGTCGATGTTGATACCGCGGATCTGGAGATGGCGGCACACGTTTCCGCGCTGATGGCGGCAGGCGTAGCACTTGCCGCAGAAGACGATGGGCTCCAGCACCACGCGGTCGCCCGGCTTGAGGCGGGTGACGCCGCTGCCCGTGCGGACAACCTCGCCCACGGCCTCGTGGCCCAGCACGCGCGGGTAGGTGGCGAAGGTGTTCTTGCCGTGGTAGATCTTGATATCCGAGCCGCAGATGCCCACGGCCTTGACCTTGACCAGCGCCTGCGTATCCGTTTCGATTTCGGGAATGGGCGCCTCCTCAAATTCCATTTGATAGGGTGCTTTTACAACCAGCTTTTTCATTGTCCGTCACTCCTCGTCCAGCTTTAGCGGGCCCTGTTTTTCCTTTTCCATGATGAACGTGTCCCCGATGGAGGACCCGCCGTCGCAGAAGATGCTCTGCCCGGTCAGGTGCGGCGCGCCGTCGGAGAGCAGCATCACCACAGGCGCCACCAGCCACTGCTCCTTTCCGGCGCAGCCGCGGGGAATGCTTTCGATGCGCTTGAGGAAGCTGTCGGGGTTGGCCTCCACCTGCTTGCGGTTGATGTCGGTTACGATCATGCCGGGGGCGATGGCGTTGACGGTGATGTTGTTTTTGGCCCATTCCACCGCCAGCGCGCGGGTGAAGCCGTTGACGGCCGCCTTGCTGGAGGCGTAGGCGGTATAGAAGCTCTTGCCCCGGATGGAGCTGAGGGAGGAGATGTTGACGACGCGCCCGTAATTTTGTCGCAGCATGTATCGCCCGGCGTATTTGCAGCAGATGACCATGCCCTTGAGGTTGACATCCATGACGCGGGAAAAGTTGTCGATGCTGCCGCTGTGCAGCGCCTCGATGCGGTTGATGCCGGCGGAGTTGATCAGGCCGTCGATGCGGCCGAAGCTGCTGTGGATGCTGTCAAAAACGTCGCGGATCTGCGCTTCGTTGGTGACATCCGCGGTGAAAGCCAGCACGCGGCCGGGGGCGGAGATGCCCTCCAGCCGGGCCAGGGCGGCCTGCGTGGCCTGTTCGCCCACGCCCAGCACCGCCACGTGGGCACCCAGCTGGCGCAGCGCCGAGGCCAGCTCCAGCCCGATGCCGGACGTGCCGCCGGCCACCGCGATGCTTTTGCCGGCCACGCCGAAAAGCGATTCCAGGGTATAATCCATGACCAGGTTCCTCCTTTGTGTCAGAGCTTTGGAATATTCATGTCAAAGGCGTTGGACAAGGTGAACCAGGAGCCGTCGTCCGCGTAATGGACGATGGTGGCGTACACGCTGCGCTGCACGTAGCGGCCCTCCAGCGAGTGGCAGGAGCACACGTGGACGACCTCTTCCGGCAGGCCCACGGTCAGGGTGATGTAGGCGCCGTAGGCGGGGTGGCGCACGTTGAGCATACCGGTCTGATGGATGTTCTTTTTCCAGCGTTCCAGGTTCTGCGGGCAGTATTCGTAGGCCTTGCCCACGTCGTGCAGCACGGCTCCGGCGATGAGCAGCTCGCGGTCGATGCCCAGCTTCACGCCGTAGATGCGTTCGAGGTTGTCAAAGAGGCTGCAGCTGTTGTAGGCGACGGCCAGAATGTGGTGAAGCTGGTTGCCCAGCTCCGAGGTGCCGGGCATGCCCGAACCGGGTATGGCCGATATGCGGTCAAAGCCGTTGAGCTGAAGCGCCAGCGCCCATGCGTCCACGACCTGGCTGCGCAGCGCCTCGTTGCTGATCTGCTCAAGAATGGGCAGTTCCCGGGCCACGTTTTGCTGAATTTGCGGGTCCAGTTCGATGGGAAGACGGTTCATGGTTCTACCTCCTTCAATATCTGTAGGGCTTTTGGAACGACAGCCACGGGAATCGCGTTTCCGCCGATGCGCCGGATGTCGATTTCCACATCCAGCGGAAGCCTTTCCCATTCCGCTTCGGGATGGTCTACGTCCAGCCCGTCCACGCAGCACCATAGCGTGGGGCCATCCTTGAGCTCAACCATGCCCACGGCCACACGTCCGGGCAGGTCGCGAACGTAGCGCCGCTCCATGTCCCAGGGCTGCCGAACGGAAAACACGGTGAGCACGCCGCGCTTTTCCAGCTCGACGGGCTCGGGCGCCCGCCGCTTGCAGCGGTCGCACACGGGCACGTAAGTCAGCCGGACCTGGCCGCAGTGCGGGCAGCGCATGCCTGGCAGGCGGCCGGCCTCCAGCTCGCGGTAAAAGGCCCGCACATATCCGGGCATCTCCTTCATGATCTCACCACTCCCTTTTCAAAACCACTACGCCGCCGCTGCTGCCCCCGCCGAAGGAATGGTTGACCGCAACGCGCGGGCGGCCGGCAATCTGGACCGGGCCCGCCTCGCCGCGGAGCTGGCGCACGCTTTCGACGATGTCCGCCATGGCGGTGGCGTCGAAGGCGTTGCCAAACGCGCAGTCGCCGCCGTGCGTGTTGATGGGTCGGTCGCCGTCATAGGCGGTACGGCCCTCCGTCACCATCCGCCATCCCTGGCCCTCGGGCAGGTAGCCAAGCGCTTCCGCCACCTGAAAGTGGCTTTGGAGCATGCAGTCATGAATGCCCACATAGTCGATCTCGCCGGGCTGGATGCCCGCTATCCGGTATGCCTGGCGAATGGCGATCTGCTCGCCGTAGCGGTCCGCCAGGCTGCCGTCCGCGGGCGTTTTTCCGAAGTTGCTCCCGCCCGAGGCCGCCCCCAGCCCGGCCACACGGATGCCGCGGCGCGTATAGCGCCTGGCGTCCTCTGTGCGGCACAGCACCAGCGCCGCGGCCCCGTCGCAGGGTACGTGGCGCGCGAATTCCCGGTAGGGCCAGTCATAGACGGGGAAACAGTCGGAATGCAGGTAGGCGTGGATGGTGGCAAAGCCGTGCTCGCGCGCCTCCTGTTCCAGGGGCGTCTGCCGGGCCGCACGCGGGTTCAGCGCCGAGGCGCGGCGGCTGTTGATATAGGCCGCCGCCAGCGCTTCATCCAGCTGGGAAAGGCTCAGTCCGTACCGGCGGGCATAGCGCAGGCCCTGCAGGGAACCGGTGCCGGCGTCGGGCCCCAGGGCAATGGGAATGAAATAGGCCTGATCGAACGGGCCGCCCAGGCCGTCCCGAAGCTGCCGGATCTGCGTGCGGGTGCGCTTGGAAGGCTCCAGCTTGTACCCCTCAGGCGTGATGGTTATGGAGGAGAGGGGAACCTCCACGGCACAGAGCACCACCAGATCGTTCATTCCGCAGGCCAGCAGCCCGGCCGCAAGGCGGATGCCGTTGATGGGGGAGACGCAGGCCGTGTCGATGTCGCTGATGGAGGCTTCCTGCATCCCCGTGAATTCAGCCAGAATATGGCTGCTGTTTTTCGTAAATCCGTCCGTAAAGTGAGAAACCAGCAGCGAATCCACGCATTCGGGCCCCGCGCCCGCATCTTCCAGGGCTTCCAGCACCGCCCAGGACGCCAGCTCGCGGAAGGTCAGCCCCTCCAAGGAGGGGGTGGCGCACACATCGCCAAAGGGGGAATACGCCGCTCCGATGATGGAGATATCCTTAGCCCACTGATGAATCACTTCGCATGCATCTCCGCTTTTTTTGTCGCGTTCAGCGTAGTACAATCCCCGTGGGCGTACAAGTGAAGATGAAGAAGGTTTGTCTATTCTTGTGTCAAAAGGCGCATGAAAAAAACTGCGATCTATGGAAAAATCGCAGTTGGAATTTGTTCAGCCGGGCACGGGAAACGGGCGCCGCACAAGGGTTTGACGCCTGCTGCGGCGCGCGGGCGCTCAGGGCCTGTGCTGCTTGGCGCGCAGGCGGTAGTCGGCCGGGGTGGTGTGGTTGACCTGCTTGAAGAGCTTATAGAAGTAGGAATCGCTGGCAAATCCCACTTTCGCGGCGATGGCGGATACGGTGAGGTCCGTTTCCTCCAGCAGGCGCAGCGCATGCTGCATGCGGATTTCCAGCAGGCGGTCGGTGATGGTGACGGTCGTGGCCTGCTTGTACATGCGGCCGATGTAGTTGGCGCTCATGTCGAGCCTGCCGGCGATGGTATCAATGCCCAGAAGCGAGTCGCTGTACTGCGTCTCCAGAATCTGATCAATCGAGGCGATCAGCCTTTCCTTGCTGGAGGACTTGCGGTCGCGCATCACGCCGCAAAGGGAATCAATCAGGGCGCGGAACTCCTGGTTCATGGCGTCCAGCGAGTCGTAGCGCTGCAGGTCGCTGACGATGGCGTTGTCGATTTTGACGCTTTCCCCGGCGGATTTCTGCGCCACGATGGAGAGCGTGAGGAACAGGTGCGAGAGCGCCGCGTTGAAATCGGAGAAGGTGTAGCCGCGGCTTTCCTCCACGATTTCCCTGTAGATCGCATAGGCGCCCTCCGCGTTGCCCTTCATGATCTCGGATACCATCTGCTTGCTCTTGGCCTGGGGATAGGTGTATTTGTGCTGGCGCGATTCGGCCATGCTGGAAAGCGGCACGAAGCTCTGCTCGCCGTAGAAGATGCGCTGATGGCTCATCATGTTGAGGTGGAGGTAGCTGGCGTGGATATCGGCGAGGGAATGGGCGGTCGCGCCCAGCATGACCGATATGCCGTGTCCCTGACGGATCAGCTTGCGCTGTGCGCTTTCCAGCTGCTCGGCGAAGCCGCTTTCCGCGTCCAGCTCGCTGGAGCTGGCCAGGAGCAGGATGCGCTTGGATTCGTGAATGATGCTTGCGCCGGTGATCTGCGCGGGCAGAAGCGAGATCAGGGCCTGGGCGGTCTCGCGCAGGCGCCGGGAGGACAGCGCCTTGCCCAGCGAGGCGTACTGCTGCTGGTAGTCGTCCAGGGAGATGATGGAGAGGGCATACCAGCCCTCCAGCACCACGGGGCGCTTGTCCTGGGGAAGGGACTGAAGCTTTTTGATCAGGTCCTCGTCCGGCGGGGCCTGGATGAGCCGGTGCACGATGTCGCGCGCCACGGAATTGGTCGCCTCGTCCAGCTGCATGCTCAGCGCCAGAAGCTGGTTTTCCGCCGCGTCCAGCGGCTTTGAGAAGCGGATGGTTGTCCAGATCGAAAGCAAAATGCTCAGCAAAAGTGCAATCAGGGCAATCCGTATGGTATAATTCTGCATGGCCTTGAGCGAGGAAAGCAGCGTCGCGTTGGGTATGCGCAGCACATAGCCCCATTCGCAGGACTCGTCCACCGCATAGATGACAAACTGATCATCCGCCTCGGACACAAACGAGCCGTTGAGCATGCCCTCATCCACCCGCGCCCAGATGCGCTCGCTGTCCGGCGCCAGCTCCTCCGTGGCCCCGTCCGCGCGGGGCTGCGTGGATACCAGATACCCGTCGCGGGAATAGATGAACGCCTGTGACCCGGCCCAGAGGGATTGCAGCGACGCCATGATGGTGCTGAAATAATCGGGCGACAGGTTGATCATGACCGCATAGGTCAGTCCCTCGTCACGCCCCTGCCAGTCGCTGGAAAAGAAAGTGAACACGTTGCGGGTCTCCCCGTCAAGCGTATAGGCTCTCAGGATGGGATAGGAATACGGGTACTGCTGATAGTTGTAAAACAGCTCCAGCGCGCCGGTATCGGGAAAGTCCTCAAAGGGCATCACCTGATTGGAGAGCGAAACGGACGGGCTCTGCACGCTGAGATACACGGTCTGGCTGTTTTTGTTGAAAATATAGATGCTTTCCGCATGCGCGATCATGAACAGGTAGCTGTTCATGCGGCTGAGTGCGGGCATGACGCCGTAGGTGGGCGGAGCTGAGGTGTACAGCAGCGGAGTGATCAGCGAATCGTTGGAAATCTCCAGTGTGAAGCGGCTGCTGATTTCCATCAGGAAGCTCATGCTGACCTGCAGCTGCTGCATGATGCTCTGGCTGCTGTTGTAGGCATTGTCCAGAATAACGCCGCTGGCAAAGCCCGAAACCAGAAACACCGTGAGCAGCACAATGATGCTGGTCATCAGCAGAATTCTGGAGAATATCACGATTTTGCGCCTGGAGAGCTTCCGCTGTGCCATTGCCTTCCCCTCTCTCCCTTATTTTTTCACTTGCCGTCTGACTGATGCGCATTATTATATAGCAAAAAATCAGAAAAGGAAACCGTGCCCCCTGGCCTCAAAAGAGGGACTGAAAACGGCTTTTCCCAGGAAACACGGGCCTTTGCGCGCCCCG
>CHCFC05602__coassemble_531_pt1 | contig 18262 bp, 18 predicted proteins | sample CHCFC05602__metabat2_high_PE_021 | metagenome-assembled genome bin CHCFC05602
TCCACTGTTAAAACACGAAGCAGCCATGGCAAGACCAATGATCAGCAGAAATGCAAATCCGTACCTTCCCACAATACATTCTGCTGTGTTACACAAGGACAGCCCGCTATACCGTGCGATACGAATGGTCTGCCTGCTTCGTTGTATATGCAGCATAAAGGAAGCAAATAAAGCCATCAGGCTGATATATACAACGCTCCTGAAAGCATCTATGGATGGGGTAAGCGCTGATGCCAGCAGCGAGGCAGCGATCCAAATCATGCATAGATATACAGGCAGCACAACTTCATCCCCCTATATCATGTTGCCAATATGATTTCCTTCCATGTCGATCTGGCTAGTCCCAAGCCGTTAACGCCGGGTTGACTTTCGGCGGGCCATAACATTTAACGGCGCCTTTTTCATGAACCCGCATCAGGTGAGCTGCCCGCATTGTTTTGCCGGAAGCAGCCTCAACATCTCATAACTCTCCTGTCAGCCGTTGCTGTTCCAGGACACATTAACCTTTACCAGTTCCGGGCCGTCCGGTCCGGCATGCACATAAATCTGAAAGAATTCCCCGCTTTGGGGATTCCTCAGGACAAAATTCCATACGGGGATTGCTTCTTCGGGCACGGCGGGTGAACTGAGGATGAATTCGGCATACCAGAGCGGATACGCTTCCTCGCGCCAGCCGCCGTCGCCGCCATAATCCCGTGCCAGCACCTCCTTCGCAAAAGCGAGGCCCTCCTCGTAGGACACTTCGTTTTCCTTGGGCAGTCCGCAAATCGTATACGACTTGTCCGCGTTGAATCCGGGATACAGCGCCATCAGCTCGAGGATTTTATCGCCGATCATGGCTTTTTCCTGATAGGTCTGGTCGAAGCTTTCATCCGGAAATTGACGTTTGAACACCATGAGAATCTCCTCGGGCGTTTGCTCGGGAGAGGCCAGATGATCGTATTCCAGCGTGATTTCTCCGCTTCGGGAGAGGATGGACAGGCGGTAAAGCCGATTTCGTGCCGTGGAAACGCCGTTGTAAACGTTAATCAGCCAGAGGGGTGCGTCCGGATCGTCGGTCAGGAAGGAAAAGTTCCAGGTTGCCGCCCGAAGCTCCTCCTCCGTTTCCTGCCCCAGCGCAAGCAGGAATGTGATAGCGGCCTCCTGCGCCTGCCCTTGGGTAAGGTCCTCTTCCGCGGGCAGGCCATAGCTGTGCGAAAGAACTTCCTCCAGGCTGGGCGGGATATAGAAACCGGGCTTTTGGCAGTATTCCTCGATGAGCGCGGGCAGCTCGGAAGCGAAGGCGTACTGCTGCTCGATGGTCCACGCGCGGAAGGGGGCGCCGCCATTATAAGCATCGTAGTAGGCTACTAATGTGTCCTGCTGAGCATGGGCGGGCGGGCAGAGAAAAACGCAGAGGACCGCCGTCAGCAGAGCGAGCGTTTTCCTGAGGATCATTTTCGTCCCTCCTGTTCTCGTTGCGTTGTTTTTCATTTTTGCACGGCAAATGCAGGGAAGGAAGCGCCGGGTCACTGCTCCAGAAACAGCAGCTGGAACCGCTGATCCAGCTGACGGATCAGGTTTTCACCATCCAGCATGCCGGCGGCGTACTGCTTTAGCACCCCTTCAATCTCCGCCTTCATTTCCGTGGTGGCCCGCCAGTAGGGAGAATCCTGGGGAATGTAGAGATAGGGTTCCAGCGCGCGATAGGCCGCGATCGCCTCTGCCGACACCAGATCCTGCCACGCTTCCAGCTCCGTAACAACGGCTTCCTGCTGGGCGACGGCGTCCTCCGCCTCCGCCCTGTGGGCGTCGTCGGCGCTGTCCAGCAATGCGCGCCTGCGCTCAAGCTCCTGCCTTGCTTCCTCCAGCTGCGCCATCACGCCCTGATTGGGAATCGGGTCGTTCCGGTCGGGATAGAGGGTCAGCGTGGCGTCCGTCGCGCTGCGCCCGGCCGCATAGGTCAGGAAGGTGGCGGCCTCCTCCATATGCTGGCTGTAGGGAGTGACGATCGCCAGAAAGATGGTGACCAGCGCGCGTTTTTTGCCGTTTTCCTCAAAGGGCGGTGCGGGAAGGAGCACCTTGTCGTAGGCGCCGGTCTCCCCCACGTTCAGGGGATTGCTGTCGCCGAGGGTGAAAATGGCGGCCGGACGGCCGGTGAGCAGCGCGTCATCCGCGGGGCCGGCGAGTACCTCATCCACGTTTTCGGGCGGATAGCCCAATGCCTCAAGAGCGGCGAGCACCTGCCGGAATGCCGGAGTGTCAAAAGAGAGCGGCTGATCGGAGCCCTCGTACTGCGTGATGTATTCCGATACGGCCATCTCCAGATAGGGATAGAGGCGCAGGTCATAGCCGTCGTAAGCGGTGCTTGCGAAGGTGAAGTCATACTCGCCCGCCTTGTCCCAATCCCAATCAAGCTGCATCTGGAGAAATTCCGTCATCGTTTCGGGGATATGATCGTATCCCGCGGCCTCCAGCAGGTCCGGGCGGACGGACCAGGCGCTGGCATAGAGGGCGATGGGGAGCGCGAAGATCTGATCCCCGCGGGTAACCGCCTGCTGTAGCTGAGGAATCATCGCCCCGACGCTCTCGCGCAGCGCCGGATAGGGCGACAGGTCCCTGGCGTAGCCCTTGTCGATCAGGCTCCAGACGTTCCACGAGTCCGGCAGCACATAGATATCCGTCGATGCATCCCTGCTTTGAACGGCGGAGATGAACTGCGCGCGGCTGACGGAGAAATCGTTGTCGATCACCAGCGGGATCTCCGGGTGATCGCTCATGAAGGCGGGAATCATGTACGGGTCGAACCCGTAGCCCCGTACCACCAGCGGCGATTCCTCCTCCGCCTGCGCCGCCCAGGGCATCGTCCACAGGGCCAGAATCAGAAGCCATACAAAGCATTTCCGCATGTTCAGGATCTCCTTTCTCTCTGCGATGGATGGGTGGGATGTTCGGTTATATACATGGATTTCTGCGCATAAAACGCCTTCGGGAACACGTCCTTTTTGACAAATCATTCCACTATGGAAACGAACCGGAAGCGCATAAGCTTCCCACCATATTGCATTTGGCTTTCAGATTGGCCTACAGAAGGAATTGCGCCCATGTCTTGGGGCATGACGGAATCTGTGCGCGGCCCGCGTTTCCTATTGGGGCATAAAAAAGGCCGGCTTTGCGTCATGCAAAACCGGCGTTCTCAGGCGGTGCGCTGCGCCTCCATCGGCGACGTACGTCAGGCGTTCTCTTCCCGCTCGATAAACCAGTACGGCTCGTCGTGGAACAGCACGGCGATGCCGCCCTCCACCTCGCACACATAGCGGGTTCCCTGTCCGCCCGCCTTGCGCGACGCGGCCTGACGCACATCCAGCACCCGGTCGATGCGAAAGGCCGGTCCGTCCTCCTCCCGGAACAGCAATGGCCGGATGCGTCCGTCCAGCTCAAAATCAGCCCGGACTTTCACATAGCGCTTGCACGGGTTTTCCGGCCTTCGGTCCTTTGCCTCCATGACGCCTTTTCCTCCTTACCCCGCATAAAACGGCACGGGATGCACCGTATGCTCTTCCTTTGGGTTGATCTGCGCATATTGTCCGTCGGTGAGCGTCACCGCCCGGCGCACGATCTGATGCCCGAAACGGCGGCGAAGCCCGTCGATGGCGCTTTCCAGCCGCTCGGTTTTGATGCGCCGCGCCTCGTCCCCCAGAAAGTCGAGCTGCACGGGCGTGTCGTCCGGGGTCAGCGCCGAACAGCTCAGGCCCGCGCTCCGGTAGGGAAAGCCGTCGGAAAACCGACCGTCAAAAAGCCGCATGGCCGCCTGCGCGATCTCCCCCGTCAGGCTGGTGGCGCGCGGCAGCATCTGCTGGCAGGAGCGGGTCACAAGTTCGGTATTGCGCGCGCTGATGCTCACGCACCGGGCCCGCAGCCCTTCCTGCCGCAGCCGCGCCGCCACGGATTCGGCCAGCAGGTAGTAGAGGCAGCGCGCGTCCGCAGGGGTTTCCAGATCGTGCGGCGGGGTCGCGCTGTTTCCGACGGACTGGATGGCCCTTCGCAGATCCGCCCGCATCACGGGCGAGCGGTCCAGCCCTGCGGCATAGGCATTGAGCATCAGCCCGGGCTTTCCCAGCCGCGCCCGCAGGCATTCCGCGTCAAACCGCGCCAGATCGCCGATGGTGCGCACGTTCATATCCGCCAGCTTGCGCCGCGTCGCCGGACCGACGAACAGCAGATCACCCACGGGCAGCGGCCAGACCATGTCCCGGAAGGAATCCTGCGAAATGACCGTGACCGCGTCCGGCTTTTTCATGTCGCTGCCCAGCTTGGCAAAAACCTTGTTGAACGACACCCCAACCGATACCGTAATGCCCAGCTCGCGCTTCACCCGGAGCCGGATCTCATGGGCGATGCGCTCGCCGTCCCGAATCGTCAGGCCGGGGTTGCTAAGGTCAATCCACGCCTCGTCCAGCCCGAAGGATTCCACACGGTCGGAATACTCCTCGTAGAGCCTGCGCATGCGCTGGCTGAAACGGATGTAGAGCGCGTAATCCGGCGGCACGCAGATCAGGTCCGGGCACTTCTGCCGCGCCTGCCAAATGGCTTCCCCGGTCTGCACGCCGAACTGCTTTGCAATCTGGTTTTTGGTCAGCACAATGCCGTGGCGTTCCTCCACGCTGCCGCACACCGCCACGGGGCTATGACGGATGGACGGGGTGTACAGGCATTCGACGCTGGCATAGAACGAATTGGCGTCGCAATGAAGAATCACCCGTTCCATGGCCGCTCCCTCCTGTTCTCATGATCCGTCCTCCTTTATTATACGAACATACGTTCTTATGTCAAGCACCAATCCATGCCATTTCCTCCCGAAGCGGCAAAAAGCACTTTTGGGTGACACAGGGCAACGAGTTATGGTAAAATGTCCTGAATCACCATTGAAGGAGGACCTGTGCCATGAAACAGCATCCCGGTATCCGCAGGGCGGTCTGCGCAGGGCTGGCCGTTGTGTGGCTGCTGCTTGCGCCCCTCTGGGCCGCCTGTGCGGAGACGGCGGGCGCCCCGGATTACGCGCTGGCGGAAAGCTGGGCCTATTTTGCCGATGGCGAGGGGCTGGCAGCCGACGTCTTTTTTGTTTGTCCGACGGTATTTTCCGGAACGGAGGAAATCTTCAACATGCCGATGGACGACCAGGAGGCCCGCAGCAGCTTTCTGGGCGCCATCAACATGGAAAAGGGCATCTATGACGCGTCCGCCTGCTTCTACGCCCCCTATTACCGGCAGATCGGGCTGAACGTCTACGCCCTGCCCGAGGAGGAGCGGGAGCCCTGGCTCGCGCTGGCCTATGAGGATGTAAAGGCGGCGCTTACCTATTATCTGGAAAACTGCAACGATGGCCGCCCCCTGGTGCTGGCCGGTTTTTCCCAGGGAGCCGACATGTGCATCCGCCTGATGAAGGACTGCTTTGCCGACGAGGCCACGCGGGACCTGCTGGTGGCCTGCTATGCCATCGGGTGGCGGATTACGCAGGAGGAATTGGCGCAGTATCCGCACCTGCGCGTCGCGTCGGACGAGGACGACACGGGCGTGATCATCTCCTTCAACAGCGAGGCGGAAGGCGTGCAGGATTCCCCGATGATTCCCTCGGGCGTGCGGTCGCTGGCCATCAACCCGCTCAACTGGCGCACCGACGCAACCCCCGCCTCCAAAGAGGAAAATCCGGGGGCGTGCTTTACCGACTACAGCGGGCAGATCGTGACCGAGATCCCCCATCTGACCGGGGCCTATCTTGACCCGGTGCGCGGAAGCCTGAGGGTTCCCGACGTTTCGCCAGAGGACTATCCTCCGGTGCTGCCCCTGTTTGCCGAGGGGGTCTATCACCTGTATGATTATCAGTTCTTTTACCGGAGCTTGCAGGAAAACGTGGCCGTAAGGCTCAGCGCCTACCTGCAGGCGCAGGCAGCGCAGTGAGCGCGGCGGCCCCGGTGCCGCAGAGGGAGGAAAACGACATGTTTCAGGATGCCGTGGTGGTGGTCACCGGCGGTGCGAAGGGCATCGGCAAGGTCATCGCGCAGGAGTTTGAAAAGGCCGGCGCCCATGTATGCGTCATCGACCTGCTGCCCAACGGGTATTTTGTGGGAGACGTGGGCAGCCAGTCCGCGCTGGAAGCCTTTGCGGACAAGGTCATTTCGGAATATGGCCGGGTGAACGTGCTGGTCAACAACGCCCTGCCCCTCACCCGCGGGCTGGATGCGTGCACCTATGAGGAATTCAACGCCGCGCTGCGCGTGGGCGTGACGGCCCCATTCTTCCTGACAAAGCTGTTTGCGCCCTATTTCGTGCCCGGCGCGTCCATCATCAACATTTCTTCTTCCCGCGACCGCATGAGCCAGCCGCAGACCGAGAGCTATACCGCTGCGAAAGGCGGCATCGCGGCCCTGACGCACGCGCTGGCTGTGAGCCTGGCAGGAAAAGTACGGGTCAATTCCATCTCCCCCGGCTGGATTGACACGGCCTTTACCCGCTACGAGGGGCCGGATGCGGCCCAGCATCCCGCGGGGCGCGTGGGACACCCGCTGGATATCGCCAACATGGTGCTCTATCTTGCGTCGGACAAGGCGGGGTTCATCACCGGGGAAAACATCTGCATCGACGGCGGCATGACCCGTCAGATGATCTATCACAACGATTTCGGCTGGACGCTGGAGGCAAAGCAATGAAAACCGTTATCTGCTATTATTCCTGCCATCACGGAAACACCCGGAAGGTGGCGCAGGCCATGGCCGAAGAATGCGGCGCCACGCTGGTGGACCTTTCCGCCCGGACGGAGCCATCGCTGGAGGAATACGACCTGATTGGCTTTGCCTCCGGCATCTACGGCTTTTCCCTCCATCCGTCGGTGGTGCAGGCTGCCCGCGAGCGGCTGCCCCGCGGAAAGCGTGTTTTCTGCGTCTACACCTATGGCGGCGCAAAGGGCATGGGCGCAAAGGAAATCGCCCGCGTCGCGCAGGAGAAGGACTGCGCGATGCTGGGCGAATTCGGCTGCCGGGGGTACAATACGTTCGGGCCTTTCAAGCTCGTCGGGGGCACCGGCAAGGGAAAGCCCGACGAGAACGACCTGCAGCGAGCGAGGGCGTTCATGCGCGGCATCCTGGACCGTACCCAGCCCGGCGACGCCGCAAGGTGACGCAAGCAAAGAGCCGCCGCGATTCCCAACGCACAGGCAGCGGGAACTCGCGGCGGCCTTCTTGTTTTGGCTTCACTTTGCATGGTGTTAAGTAGCCGTTCCCTGCGCAGCCAGGGCGCTCACTTCGCCGCAAAGCGCCCGCAACCGGGTTACTGCGGCTATGGGGTCGGCCGCCGTAAAGACGCCGTTCACCTTTTCAGCGTATCCGGCGGGAACGGCGGGCAGGCTTTCCGCGCGCTGAGCGGCTTTCTTTTCATTCAGCAGCCACGTCTCGTTCAGGGCAAACAGCACCTGGTGCATGGCTGAAACCGCCCGGAACATCTGCCCTGCCAAATAGCCCGCGTCGCCGCTGGCAACGCACTTTTCAACAAGCGTACAGGAAAAATCCGCCTCGAACAGAAAGGTTTCCATAAGCCGCTTCTTCAGTGCGGGGGGATAGCTTTCCGCCTGCCGCTTTTCCCGAAAAAACGCCTCGTCCCGCGCATGGAGCACCCTGCAGCAAGCCAGTTCGCCCCGGTACATCACATTGAGAAACGCGTGGGGATGTCCCGGCTGGTAATGGCAGGTACATATTCCTCTGTCGGTTTCCTCCACGGCGGTTTGCACCCTTTGCCAGTCCCGCAGGATGATGTCCACGGCATAGCCGTTTACAACCAGCCACCCGCCGCAGTTGACCCACCGGCCCCATCCGCCTTCCATGCAGATAAGGCCGTCCCTGTGTCCGTCGTCCAGCCGGGCCGCAATGGCATTGTATTGGGCAAAATCCGCCTTGTCCCGATCATAATACAGGCCAATGTCGATATCCGATCGTTCCGTTGCGCTGCCCGTAGCCCTTGACCCGCCCAGCACAACGGCCCGGAGGGAGGCACAGCCCTGAAAGGCCCGAGCAACCTGTCGGATGGTTTGGCTCGCCTCATCCTGCTTTTCCATCTTTCGCCGTCCCTTTCGTATGAACAAAGCGGGACGAATGTTCGTCTCGCTTTTCTGCATGTTTTCAGGATACGCTGCTCTCGTTGGGCGCAGGCTTGGGCGGCTTCTTTTCCGCCGCGGGGCGGCGCAGCTTTTTGGGCTGCGCGCCGTCAGCCAGGACCAGCTTGGGCTTTTCCTTGCCAAGCGCGCATTTTTCCGTGATGATGCACTGCTTCACGTCCTCACGGGAGGGCAGGTCAAACATGGCGTCCATCAAAAGGCCTTCCACGATGGCCCTGAGGCCGCGCGCGCCGCTCTTGCGCTCGATGGCCTGCCTGGCGATGTGCGTAAGCGCGGCAGGCTCAAACCTGAGTTCCACGCCATCCAGGTCCATCAGGTAGCTGTACTGGCGCACCAGCGCGTTTTTCGGCTCGGTGAGGATGCGCACCAGCTGCTCCTCGTCCAGCTGGTCCAGCGTGACCACGATGGGCAGGCGGCCCACAAACTCCGGAATCAGGCCAAACTTGATCAGGTCCTCGGGGCGGAGCTGCTTGAGCGTGGCGTTGATGTTTTCCTCCTGCTTGCTCTTCAGTTCGCTCCCAAAGCCCAGCGCCTTTTTGCCGATGCGGTTTTCGATGATGGGCGCCAGCCCGTCGAACGCGCCGCCGCAGATGAAAAGGATGTTGGTGGTGTCGATCTGGATGAACTCCTGGTGCGGATGCTTGCGTCCTCCCTGGGGCGGCACGCTGGCGATGGTGCCCTCCAGAATCTTCAAAAGCGTCTGCTGCACGCCCTCGCCGCTCACGTCGCGGGTGATGGAGGGGTTTTCACTCTTGCGGGCGATCTTGTCGATCTCGTCGATGTAGATGATGCCGCGCTGGGCCAGCGGGATGTCATAATCCGCGTTCTGAATCAGGCGCAGGAGGATGTTCTCAACGTCCTCGCCCACATAGCCCGCCTCGGTGAGGCTGGTGGCATCGGCGATGGCGAAGGGCACGCGCAAAAGCTTTGCCAGCGTCTGCGCCAGGAAGGTTTTGCCGCAGCCGGTGGGACCGACCATGAGGATGTTGCTCTTTTGCAGCTCCACGTCGCCGGTGGCGGGGGCGGCGTCGATGCGCTTGTAGTGGTTGTAGACCGCCACGCTCAGGGCGCGCTTGGCGTCCTCCTGGCCGATGACGTACTGATCCAGCACCTCCTTGATTTCGCGGGGGCGCGGGATTTCGGCGCTGCTGATGGAAACGCCTGCGTTGAAGTCATCGCTGATGATTTCCTGGCACAGCAGGATGCATTCGCTGCAAATCTGCACGTTGGGGCCGGCCACCATACGGCGCACCTGCTCGCTGGTTTTGCCGCAGAAGCTGCAGCGCTTGAGCTTGGGGATGCGGGGGTTGAAATCGTCACCCGGCATGCTGTCACCTCATTGTTGAAATCGGGGAATTACCTGGCGTTGCGCGGACGGTAGATTTCGTCGATGATGCCGTATTTCTGACCTTCCTCGGCGCTCATGAAATAGTCGCGCTCCACGTCCTGCTTCACGCGCTCAATGGGCTGGCCGGTCATTTCGGCCATGAGGCGGGTCATCTTTTCCTTGGTCTTGACCAGCCATTCGGCGCGGATGGCCACGTCGGTGGCCTGGCCGCTGGCCCCGCCCAGGGGCTGATGGATCATGATTTCGCTGTTGGGCAGGGCAAGGCGCTTGCCCTTCTGCCCGGCCATGAGCAAAAACGCGCCCATGCTGGCCGCCATGCCGATGCACACCGTACGCACATCGCACTTGATATAATTCATGGTATCGAAGATGGCCATGCCGGCCGTCACGCTACCGCCGGGGCTGTTGATGTAGAGGGAAATGTCCGAATCGGGATTCTCCATTTCCAGAAACAGCAGCTGGGCCACCACGAGGTTCGCTACGTCGTCGTCGATTTCGCCGCCCAGAAAAACGATACGGTCTTTCAGCAGGCGGGAGTAGATATCAAACGAGCGTTCGCCGCGGTTGGTCTGTTCGATAACCATGGGTATCAGGCTCATATCGTTCACTCCTTCGTGCGCTTTTGTTTTGAAAAGCGCGCGCATCGCAAGCTATACCTTCAAAGCATATGCATACGATGCGCGCATTATTCGTCAGGCTTCCGCGGGAGCGGCTGCTTCGCCGTCTGCGGTTTCGGACTTGGCGTCGGCGTCCTCATCGGTCACCTTGGCGTTGTCCCAGAGAAGGTCAAGGGCCTTGTTCATGCAGGCGCGGTGCTTGAAGAAGTCCAGCTGCTCGGCGCTGAAGCTCTCCCTAAGCTGCTCCACCGTCTGGTTCATGGCGGCGGTGTAGTCCTCCAGCAGCTTGTTGACGTCCTCGTCGGTGGCCTCGATATTTTCGGCCTTGATGATCTCGTCGATCACCAGCTCGGTCTTGACGTTGTTGAGGGCCTCGGAGCGGTACATGTCGCGCATCTGCTGCTCGGTCTGGCCGATCAGCTTGAGGTACTGCTCCATGCTGAAGCCCTGCTGCTGCATGCGCCAGCCCATCTGCTGCATCATGTCGTCGAGCTTTTCCTCCACCATGGGATCGGGCACATCGCACTCGGCGGCGCGCACCACGCTGTCCACCAGCGTCTGGCGAGCGGCTTCCTCGGCCTGGGCGTCGGCGGCCTCCTGCAGCTTTTTCTCCAGGTCGGCGCGATACTCGGCCAGGGTGTCGAAGTCGCTGACCTCGGCGGCGAACTCGTCATCCGCATCGGGCAGCTCCTCGCGGGTGATGGCGTGCAGCTTCACATGGAACACCGCTTCCTTGCCCTTGAGGTCCTCGGCGTGGTACTGGTCGGGGAAGGTGACGTGCAGGTCGCGCTCCTCGCCGACGGTCATGCCTACCATCTGCTCCTCGAAGCCGGGGATGAAGTTGCCGGAGCCGATGAGCAGCGTCTGATGCTCGGCGGTGCCGCCGGCAAACGCCACGCCATCCACCGTGCCGGCGTAGTCCAGCTCGGCCTTGTCGCCGTTTTCCAGCGCGCGGTCGGTCACGTCCACGCTGCGGGCCACGCGCTTGCGCTCCTGCTCGATACGGGCGTCCACCTCATCAGCGGTCACCTTATGCACGCGGCGGGCCACTTCCACGCCCTTGTACTGACCCAGCTTGACGTCGGGGAATACGAACACCTCGCAGGAGAAGGCGAGGTCCTTGCCGACCTCCATCTCCTGCACGTCCAGCTCGGGACGGCCCACGGGCTTGAGGTCATTGTCCTTGACGGCGCTCATGTACGCATCGGGGAAGAGAATTTCCAGCGCATCCTCATAGAAAACGCCGGCGCCGTACATCCGCTCGATCAGCTTGCGCGGAGCCTTGCCCTTGCGGAAGCCCGGCACGCTGATCTGACCGCGCATTTTCAGGTAGGCCTTCTCGACGGCCTCTTCAAAATCGGCGGCGGGCGCCTTGAACGATATCTTGACTTTGTTGCTGGACAGTTTTTCCACCGTATGTTCCATGCGTTTTCCTCCTGGGGCATGCACGAGATGCCGTCGTAGCATAGCCATATTTCTCAAAGGGCACCATTGGACAGTATACCATTGTTTTGATACAGGCGCAAGTGGGGAAGGGCGTTTTCTTTGCGCCAGCGGGGAAGAGATTTACAAATTTTATCCGATCGGTTTTGACAGGGCTCTGCGGGCAGAAAAAGGGACGCATACCGCTTTTCCCACAGCGGTGCGCGTCCATCGGCTGTTATAAACTTTCCACAAAACAGGCGATTTCGTCTCCTGCCTGCTTTCCAGCAAGCGCCTGTGCCATTATCCCTGTCAGGTACCCGATGCTGGTATGCCCTGATATTTGCCATAGGCAGGACGGCGGGTCAGACGCTCTGACGCAGGGGCCCGCCGTCGGAACGAACCGGGCTTTCCGGCGGCAGGCGGATCACTTCTGCAAGATGCGGCTGAGAAACTCCCTGGTGCGGGCCTGCCGGGGATGCACGAAGATCTCCTGCGGCGCGCCGTCCTCGGCGATCACGCCCGCGTCCATGAAGATGACGCGGCGGCTGACGTCGCGGGCGAAGGCCATTTCGTGCGTGACCACCAGCATAGTCAGGCCCGACGCGGCCAGGTCGCGCATCACGCCCAGCACCTCGCCCACCATTTCGGGGTCAAGCGCGCTGGTGGGCTCGTCAAAGAGGAGCACCTCCGGGTCCATGGCCAGGGCGCGGGCGATGGCCACGCGCTGCTGCTGGCCGCCGGAAAGCTGGGCCGGGCGCGCGTCGCGGTAGGGGGCCATGCCCACCTTTTCCAGGTACATGAGGGCCTTTTCCTCGGCCTCGCGGCGGGCGCGGCCCAGCACCTTCATCTGCCCCACCACGCAGTTTTTGAGCACGCTCATGTTGCCGAACAGGTTGAAGCTCTGGAACACCATGCCCACCCTGGCGTGGTACTGGGCACGGCTCCACTGGGTTTCGGCGTTTTTGCCCTGAAAGAGGATGGTGCCGGCGGTGGGCTGCTCCAGAAAGTTGATGCACCGAAGCAGCGTGCTCTTGCCGCTGCCGCTGGCGCCGATGATGCTGACCACGTCGCCCTGGCTGACGTCAAAGGAGATATCGCGCAGCACCTCGTGCTCGCCGAAGCTCTTTTTGAGGTGGCTGACGCTCAAAATGGGCGCATCAGTCATTGGGCACGCCTCCTTCTTTGGGCACCACGATGGACGCCTTGGAATCGCTCTGGGAACCGTAGATGATGTAGTTGGTCTTGCCGTCCATTTTGCGCTCCAGCAGGCGAAGCAGGCGCGTCACCGTGAAGGTGAGCACCAGGTAGATGCACGCGGTGATGAAGAACACCTCAAAGTAGCGCAGGTAGGTGCCCGCGGCAGACTTGCTCATGAAGAACAATTCGTTGACGGAAATCACGTTGAGCACGCTGGAGTCCTTGATATTGACCACGAACTCGTTGCCGATGGAGGGCATGATGTTGCGCACGGCCTGGGGCAGCACCACATGCACCATGCTCTGCCAGTGCGTCATGCCGATGGCGCAGGCAGCCTCCTTCTGGCCCCTGGGCACGCTGATGATGCCGCCGCGCAGGATTTCGGCCATGTACGCGCCGGTATTGACCGACACGATCAGCACCGCCGCCACCAGCACGGGCATGCGCAGACCCATCTGCATGCTGCCGTAGTAGATGACCATGGCCTGCACGATCATGGGCGTGCCGCGGAACACCTCGATATATACGTTCAGCAGCCCGGAAAGCACCTTGAGGGGCACGCGCTTGTACCACGGGTCGCGTGGGGCAACGGGAATGGTGCGCAAAATGGCCACCAGCAGGCCGATGACGAAGCCGATCACGGTGCCCGTGATGGCCACCAGCAGCGTAACGCCCACGCCGCTTAAAAACAGCGTGCCGTACTTGTCCAGAATAAAGCCGACCCAGCCGAAAAAGGTGGTTGGTAATGCTGACATGCGGGCAACTCCTTTGGCATTGGAACATGGGAAGGGGAACGCGCCAGTGCGGCGCGTTCCCCCGTGCGGATTACTGGTTGAGGGGCTGGCGCTCCTTGGCGCCGGCCATGAGCTCATCGCGGGTCGCATCGTCGATGCCGGCGAGAATCTCATTGATGGGGGCCAGCAGCTCGCTACCCTTGGCCAGGCCCACGGCGATGGAGGTATCGGCCTCGGAAGCCTCAAAGCCCTTGCCCTCGTCAAACTTGACGTAGATCAGGTCCGGGTTGGCGGCGGTATCGGCCTGCGCGCCGTCCTCCTCGGCCACGTAGCCGTCCACCGCGCCGCTCTGCACGGCCACGATCATGGCGGGGAAGGTCTCCATGGCCATGGCCTTGTTCACGCCGGGGATCTGATCGATCACGGTGTAGTGGAAGGTGTTGAGCTGGCCGGTGATGCTGGCGCCGCTCAAATCCTCCAGGCTGGTGGCGGAGGCGTAGGGGCTGTCCTTCTTCATGACCACGACCAGCTTGTTGGTGCGGTAGGGGTCGCTGAAATCCAGGGTGGCCTTGCGCTCCTCGGTGGGGCTCATGCCGGCGATGATGGCGTCAAACGCGCCGCTCATCACGCCCATGGGCAGGCCGTCCCATTCGGTTTTGACAATCACAAGCTCCTTGCCCAGTCCCTCGGCGATGCGCTTGGCGATCTGCACGTCGTAGCCGTCGGCATATCCGCCGCCGCCCTCGATGGCCACGGCAAACTCGCTGGGCTCGGCCTGGGTCCAGTTGTAGGGCGCGTAGTTGCACTCCATGCCCACGCGGAAGGTGCCCTCCGCCAGGGCGGCCGTGCAGGACAGGAGCAGAAGGGCCGAAAGAATGACTGCAAGAACCTTTTTCATGATGCCTCGTTCCTCCTTAGTTGGTAATGAAAAAAGCGGCAAATGGTATGCGCCATTGCCGCTTTGATCCACATGATATGGAAACGTGCGAATAGCGCTCCACGGCAGAGCCGTGACAGTCGGCGGGATGTTTTCCCGACGCCCAGCGCACAGATCCTTCACCCGGTCCGGCGCTTCGGCGGCCTCCCCTTTTTCGCGCGGTCACAGCCCGGTGAAGGGCTCCCGCGCGGGACTGATGTCGGCCGCGCCTCTATTCCTCCGGCGCGGATATCCGCGCCAAATTCTTCTTTATTGTACACCGCTTTTGCCCCCTGTCAAGGGGCGAAGGGGCAAAATACAGGCGAAATCCATCATTTTTTGGCGGGCGGAAGCATGGTAAGGGCGATGCGCTGCTTTTTGAGGTCCACATCCACCACCCATACGGTGATCACGTCGCCCACCTTGACCACCTCGGAAGGGTGGCGGATGAAGCGGCTGCTCATGCGGCTGATATGCACCAGCCCGTCCTGATGCACGCCGATATCCACAAAGGCCCCGAAGTCGATCACGTTGCGCACGGTGCCCTTGAGCTCCATGCCGGGGGCCAGGTCCTTGATGTCCAGCACGTCGGTGCGCAAAATGGGGCTGGGCAGATCATCGCGGGGATCTCGGCCGGGCTTTTGCAGCTCGCGCACGATGTCGCGCAGCGTGGGCTCGCCCACGCCCAGCTCCTTAGCCAGCGCGGAAAGGCCTCGCTCCTCCACGCGCGCGGGCAGGCCGGTAAGGCCGCCGGAGCGGATGTCCTCCAGCCGGTAGCCCAGCGTATCCAGCAGGGCCCTGGCCGCGTCGTAGCTTTCGGGGTGCACGGCGGTGGCGTCCAGCGCGTTTTTGCTGTCGCGCACGCGCAGGAAGCCGGCGCACTGCTCAAACGCCCTGGGCCCCAGCTTGGGTACCTTTTTGAGCTGGGCGCGGCTCTGGATGCCGTTTTCCTCGCGGTAGGTCACGATGTTTTTGGCCAGCGCCGGACCGATGCCCGCCACATGCGAAAGCAGCGACGCGGAAGCGGTGCTCACCTCCACGCCCACGCTGTTGACGCAGCCCTCCACTACGCCGTCCAGCGCCTCCTCCAGCTGGCTCTCCTTCAAATCATGCTGGTATTGCCCCACGCCGATGGCCTTGGGGTCAATCTTGACCAGCTCGGCCAGCGGGTCCTGCATGCGGCGGGCGATGCTGACCGCGCTGCGAAGCGACACGTCGAACTGCGGGAACTCCTCCGCTGCCAGCTTGCTGGCAGAATACACGGACGCGCCCGCCTCGCTGACGATCATATAGGCCGCGCCCTGCGGCAATTCCGGCAGAAGTGAGGCGATGAACTGCTCGGCCTCGCGCGAGGCGGTGCCGTTGCCGATGGCGATGGCCGTGACCCCAAAGCGCTGGCACAGGTCGATGATGTCCCTGCGGGCGCGGGCCCTGGCCGCCTCCTGCCCGGGCAGGGTGAAGTGGCCCACGCCCGTGGCGAGCACCTTACCGTTTTCATCCACCACGGCCAGCTTGCAGCCCGTGCGGAAGCCGGGGTCCACGCCCAGCGTGACGCGGCCCTTGACCGGCGGGGCCATGAGCAGCTGGTGCAGGTTTTTGCCGAACACCTGGATGGCGCTGGCGCTGGCGCGGTCGGTCAGGTCGGCGCGGATCTCACGTTCAATGCTGGGCTGAAGCAGGCGGTCCCATGCGTCCTGCGCGGCCTCGCGGACCTGTTCGGTGGTCACGCTGCCGGGCCTGACGAAAGCCTTTTGCAGAACGCCCACGCAGTCGGCGTCGTTCAGGCGAAGCGACACCTTGAGAAAGCCCTCGCGTTCGCCCCGGTTCATGGCCAGCACGCGATGCGCGGGAAGGCTGCGCGCCTCTTGGGAAAAATCGTAGTAGGTGGCGTAGACGCTGTCCTCCCCGCCGGCGTTTTTGCTCTCCAGCACGCCGGTGCGCATGGCCAGCGCGCGCAGGGACTTGCGCACGTCGGCGTCGTCGCTCATCTGCTCGGCCAGAATGTCGCGCGCGCCCTGCAGCGCGTCCTCCGCCGTCTCCACGCCCTTTTCGGGGTTCACAAAGGGCCGGGCCAGCTCCTGCGCCGTGCCTTTGGTCTCGTTCTGCATCAGCAGGGCCAGCGCCAGCGGTTCCAGTCCCTTTTCCCGCGCGACGGTGGCGCGGGTACGGCGCTTGGGCCGGAAGGGACGATAGATGTCCTCCAGCTCGGTCAGGGTAGCGGCCTTTTGCAGCTTGTCGGAAAGCTCGTCGGTGAGATTCCCCTGCTCTTCCAGCGCGGCGGCGATCTCGCCCCGGCGCTTGTCCAGCCCGCGCAGGTATTGCAGGCGCTCATAAATCTCGCGCAGCAGCTGGTCGTCCAAAGACCCGGTCTGCTCCTTGCGGTAGCGGGCGATAAAGGGAATGGTGTTGCCGTCGTCAATCAGGCGCAGCACGTTTTCGCACTGCTGGGTCTTGAGGTGAAACTCCTGACAAAGGGTCTGAACGATGTCCATTGGATGCATCCTTTCCGCATTCAATCAAAAAAAGCACACCCGATTATAGCACGCCCCGGCGGTTTGCGCTATACAAATGTCCGCATTTGCGGTATGATAGGGCTACTACGGCTGTTTACGGGGTGAACGGTGATGACGGACCTGCTTTCCACGCGGCGCGAGGTGCTTTCCCTGCTGGATGACAATGGCATTCCCTATGAGCTTCATGAGCACGAGCGCGCCTTTACCATTGACGACTGCCTGCGCATGCCTTTTCTTGGGCCGGATGTGACCATGTGCAAGAACATTTTGCTGTGCAACCGGCAAAAGACGCGGTTTTACCTGATGCTGCTCAGGCCGCACACGCCGTTTCGCACGGCGGTGGTGAGCAAGGCGCTGGGCGTGTCCCGGCTGAGCTTTGCCCCGGAGGACGCGCTGGAGGGCCGGCTGCATCTGACCAGCGGGAGCGTGAGCCCCCTGGGCCTGTGGTTTGACAAGGCGAACGAAATTCCCCTGTGCTATGAGCCGGGCATATGCGATACGCCGCGTATCGCCTTTCATCCCTGCGACAATGCGGCGACCGTGATTTTTTCGCAGCAGGTGTTTTGGAAAAGGGTACTGCCGCTGATCGGCGTATCGCCGGTGGCGGTTTCGCTGGAGGAGACGCCGTAACGGATTTGCAAGCGGCGCTTAGAGCGTGCTCTATGCCATGCGCGCTGCAATTTTCAGTTTTCATATAAAAAAGCAGAGTACATCCTCTGACAAAGCGCACCTCATACGATTTGGAATCAAAGGCAGCTTTGACGTTGCGCCCGCAATGCCTTCCCCTCCACCCGGCGCAGCGCTTTCCGGATTGGTCTGTTTCCGGGTCCGTGCAGCGAACAGTTTCTTGCCATTCTCCCCCATGCCAATTGCTCAGCCCTTCGTCGCTTGCGCTGACTGCGTCGTTTTTTCCTGCAACCAGATGCGTTCCTTCCGGAGATGGTCTGTTATGGCCTTGCGCGGACACGGCAAAATCAGGAAAAGGAAGCAGCGATGTTCCTTTTCCTCAGTCAGCTGGCAAAAGCCTCTGCACATGGGGCATCCATGCCGCCCGTGCAGAGTGGTGCAACCCATGTACCGCGCGCAGGAGGGGCGATTCTCACCACCGCTTGCCAGCTCCATCGGCAACGCCTCATCTGCGAACCCCAGCTGCTTGCGCAGGCCCACAACGGGACAGGATACCTTTTTGAACGCTTCCCGGCAATGCTGCGGCAGGCGGCGTGCGTCTCCGGTCCATGAGCTGATTGAGCCGCACGATGCAAGCGCCCTTTTTGCGCGCTTTCTTAGGCACGGTTGCAGATGCCGGCGTCCTGCAACGATCGCGAAGAAGAGCCGTTCCACCTTTTCATCGTTTGAGAAATGAAAGTTG
>CHCFC05602__coassemble_543_pt1 | contig 18120 bp, 18 predicted proteins | sample CHCFC05602__metabat2_high_PE_021 | metagenome-assembled genome bin CHCFC05602
ACTTTGGAGGGCTTGCGGGCCCTCCAAACCTCCCGAAAGGTTTTTTGACAGTCTGACGCGGGCCATGCTGTTTATGCATGGCCCGCGTTTTTGCTGCGGCAGTTTACCGGTCACTTTTTTCCAGCGAGGCGCGCACCGCGTCCAGATGGCTGCGCACCCTGTCCTGCGCCGCTTTTTCGTCGCGCGCACGCAGGGCGTCCAGAATGGCGCGGTGTTCGCGGATTACGGCGGCGCGACGGCTTTCGGTGCGCATGCTGCGCATCTTGATCTCGCGGATCAGCTCGTAGTAGGTATCGATGAAGGAGCTGAACAGGCGATTTCCGCTCAGCTTTGCCAGCTGGAAATGAAAATACCGGTCCAGCTGGGAAGCAGCTTCCGGTTCCTCCGGCGGCTCGTCAAGCAGGCCGTAGAGCGCGTCAATCTGCGCATCACTGGCCGTGCGAATGATGTTCTGCACAGCGCGGCATTCCATGACCTCCCGAAATTCCAGCAGATCGCGGTAGGTGGCATGGCGCAGCTCTTCGGAAAGGGAACGGGCGAAGGAATCGCCCACCACCGATTTGATGAACGTGCCGCCCTTTGGCGTGCGGGTCAGGTATCCTCGCGCCTCCAGAATGGTCAGCGCCTCACGCAGGATGCCCCGGCTTACGCCCAGCTGGTCGGCCAGCTGGGCCTCCGGCGGAAGCCGCGTGCCCACGGTAAGCTCGCCGTCCTGCATGGCCTGGGTAAACTGCTGTGCAATTCTGTCGGACAGGCGTTGATCCTGAATGGGGTGGAAGTTCATCATCAAACCGTTCCTCCTCAACGTGCTTGCGCGCTCACCCCAGGGCGATGGCCACATCCGTCAGCCGGTCGGCAACCGCCCGGATATCCATGCCTTTGGTAAACAGAAGGCAGGTACCGGTGGGGTAGCGGGGTTTTTCCGCCCAGACGGGCGGAATGGTGTGATAGCCGTATTTGGCGCCCAGAATCGCGCCGCAGATGGCGCCGATGGTGTCGGCGTCGCGCCCGAAATTGCCGGCGCAGGTTACGCCCGTGCGGAAATCGCCGTGCATCAGCTTCAGCACGCCGAACGCCTCGGCGACAGCTTCGCTTACGGCCGCCTTGTAGCTGGTCCACAGCTCGTCGTGCAGGGGCATCCAGGCTTGCAGGAGATTCCCCTCCGCCTCGTCCACAATGTCCAGCGCACGTTGCATGGCATAGGCAAACCAGGTATCCTGGGGTATGGGCTTCATGGCGGCGGCAAGAATCTCGCCAATCTCCGCATCCGCCATGGCGGCGGCTACGGCGGCGGCCACGGACTGCGCGCCCCAGATGCCCTCGCGGTCGTGGCTGATGGAAGCGTCAATTTCCGCCATGGCGATGGCGCGGTCGATATCGCCCGCGCACAGCACGCCCACGGGGCTGATGCGCATGGCTGCGCCGTCCGAATGCCCATATGCATTGTACCTGCCCGACAGCGGGGGACGCAAGCCCTTTCGCAAATTTCGGGAGGCTTCAAATTCGCTCGCACCGCCACGCTTGAGCTCATCCTGCGTGGCCACATGCTTGAGCCATGCGTCCACCACGCAGTCGCTGGTGGGCTTTCCGCCGGACTCAATCAGAATCTGCGCAGTCAGCATGGCAAATTCCGTATCGTCCGTGGACCAGCTGGCGCCCTTGTTGAAATCCGTGGTAAAGCCGTAAGCCATCTGGTTTTCTGGTTTGCGCGAAGCGTCGCCGAAGCTGTCGCCAATGGCCAGGCCGATCAGCGCGCCGCGCGCCTTGTCCCGGTAAAGGTCCGGGTTTTGCAATAGCTCCTGTCGGGTCAGCATGCCTTATTCCTCCTCGTCGGATGTGAACTCGCGTATGGTCAGGTCGCCAAAATCGGCTCGGCCCATGGCAAACATGGCGTAGCCTGCCATGCCGTAGGCCAGGGAAGCGTCGGTGGTCTCCAGGGTTTTCCCCTCTACGGTCAGGGTCAGCCGGTGGCCCCGGGCACGCAGGGCAAGCGTGTATTCCCTGTCAAACGCCCAGTCCAGCGGCATTTCCGCCAGCAGATGCATTTCGCCCTCGTGCATGACCGCGATGACAGCGCGCCCGGCGCCGTAAAAGCCCGCATAGTATCCCCGGCGCGCACCCTGGGCGCGCACGGCGACCAGCACCTGCGTGCCGTTCCGCGGCGTGATATGCGCTTCCAGCTGGCAGTCGCGCATGAAGTAGCTGCCGGTGAAGGCCTGCGCCTCCTTTTCGCACAGAAGGGTCATTCGGCCGCTTTCGAGGTCCCACGCGCCATGGTTGTGGGAAAAGGGAATCACGCTGCCAAATTCCTTTTTCAGCAACGCGGGACGAAGGGTGTAGTCGGCCGGACCCCAGATGCGCAGAAGCGTGGGACGAAGCGTGCCGGAAAGCGCGAACTTGCCGGGCGCGGCGGATTCGATCCGCACGCCGATTTCGTCGATCAGCCCGCCGTCCACCTGCGGCAGGGTGAAGCGCAGCGCCACATCCGCGTCGGACGAATCCAAAAGCGTGGGAGAGAGAGCGATCTCCGCACCCGACAGGCTGTTTCGCACATAGGGGGTGAGAATCAGCATCTCGCCCGCGAGCTTATCGTAGCACAGATGCATTTCCACCTGCTGGCCCGGATAGGCCCTGGGCGAAAACACAGGCATGTACCGCTCGTCGCTGAAATCGGCACGCCGCCAGAAAGGCTTGTAGAACAGCTTTGCCTTCTGTCCGCGCACCATGCGGTCCAGAAGCACCGCTCCGCTTTCGAGCCTCGCGCAGGTGGGAACGTCACAGGCAAAACGCAGGCCATGCGTGCTTCCCGGCAGGGAAAAGTCAAAGTACACCTCGCCCTCGCGCACGCGAGCGGAAACCTCCTCCGGCACGGGCTCGCCGCGCAGGCGGCAGCCCCAGCGGGCCAGCTCCCAGGCATAGCTGGGAATATCCAGTATGTTCAGGTAGCCGGAAATGCCGGAGAGGACGATTTCATCGTTGATGGGGGCGCGGTAATGCGCGGGCAGGCCTTCCAGGCCGCACGCCACGCCCAGAATGGTGCCCACGTTGCCCGCGTTGCAGTCCGTATCCCACGAGCACATGGTGGCGATCTCCACAGTGCGCGCAAAATCGCCCGCGCCGTAGCACAGTGCCAGCGCGCACACGCCTGCATTGGGTATGATGTGGCATACGCCGCCGTAGCGGTCACAGCCCCACTCGGCCTCCAGCATCGCACGGCAGGCGCGCCAGTCGTCGGGATTGGCGCGATGGAAGGCACGCACGGCCTCCACCACGGCGGCATAAAGACTCTCCTGCGGAATCTGTGCAAGGCCGGCATCTATGATCACGTCAATATCGGCCGTTTCAAACGCCCTGGAGATGCATGCAGCGATAAAGGCTGCGCCGTTGAGGCCTTCGCCGTCATGGCTGACAGAAGCGGCAGCTACGGCGTAACGGGCTGCCCGCGCCGGGTCGGCAGGCGCCACCAGCCCCCAGGTATCGATGAAAATTTGCCCGCCGATCTGCTCGGCCAGGGTTTTGCCGTTTTGACGGATGCTGCCGGACTGGGGCGCAGGCACGCCGTTTTTCAAATTGAGGTAGGCCGTGTGCTCGGTGCTGATACCATAGCCGCCCCACCAATACAGCCCCACGCCCTCGCGCGCATAGTTGAGCCAGGCCTCCGCCACGGCCTGCGGCGTAGGCTCACCGGCATGATCGTCCAGCGCGCGCAGAAAAAACACCGGGCCGTTGGCGTCGTCATCGGCGGCAAAGTGCTTGTAGTCCTTCACATAGCCGCGGATGTCGCCGTAGGTGTCGCGGATGCGTTCGTAGCTCCACAGGGCGGGCTCCACCGGCGCGCCCAGCCGGATGCCGATATTCATGCCCAGAAAGCCCGCGTAGATTTTTTGTACATAGGCCATGAGTTCCAAGGCCATACAGCCTCCTTTGCTGAAAAAGGGGGAACGGGGAAGGCCCCGTTCCCCCTCGGGTGCATCAGGGGTTATTGCAGCACGGAGTTGATGTATTCGGTCAGCGCATCGCCGCCGGCGGCGTTGAACTTCTCCACCATCTCGGCAAAGTCATCCACGGGGCGCACACCGCGCACGATTTCGTTGGCGTATTCGGTGTAGATGGAGGTGACGGCGGCCAGCTGGGGCTGCAGTTCGTCGGGAATGATCACGTTCACGTCATTATAATAGTACTGAGCGCCCAGCGCAAGGCTGTCGGCGGCGGGGGTGCTGAGTACGGGGGTAGCCAGCTGGAGATCCTCCGGCAGACCGTCCACGGTGGGGAAGAAGCGAGCCCAGTAGCCGCCCCAGGCGTCGGTAAAGGTGATGACGCCGTCTTCCACGGTGTAGTGCACGCCCTCCACGCCCAGCTTGTCGATCATGCGGCCTTCGGGGCTGGCCATGTAGTCCAGAATGGCAAAGGCGGCGTCCTTCACGTTCTGCTCAATGGTGGCGTTGATGGCAAAGCCGCGCTCTTCCTTGGTCACGTCGATGGACTGGAACGCCTGGCCGATGCCCTTGGCCGGAGGCAGGGCCACCAGCTCGGCGTCCTCGCCCATGGTCTGCACCATCTTGGTGTTGTAGACCTGAATCACGTCGCCTGCGGTGCCCGCGATCAGCGCGCAGTCGCCCTCGTAGAAGGCCTGCTCCATGGTATCCCACGCCTTGGTGATGTAGTCGGCGTCCAGGATGCCGTCAGCGTAGAGCTGGGCATAGAAAGCCAGCTTGTTCTTCTCCTGCTCGGTGACCATGGAGTAGATGTACGTGCCGTCTTCCTGCTGCATCAGGGTACCGGTGACGCCGAAGGCGTGGTTGAAGATGCTGTCCAGACGGGCCAGGCCGCCGTCCACCGTGGTGCCAAACTTGACCACGCCGGCGTCCATGAGCTCCTTAAGCATCGTGGCATAGGCTTCGGGGGTGGGATCGGCCAGGAAGGCGTCCTTGGAGGGAGCCTGGTCAAGGAAGTCGCCGCGAATGACGGGAGCAGAGAACTTGGCCGGCGCCAGCCACAGCAGATAGGGAGAGCTGGCCAGACGCGCCTTGGAATGTTCGCCCAGCAGATCCTTCACGTAGGTGCTGCCTTCCACGTAGGGGGTCAGGTCCTCCAGAAGACCCTCGGCCACCACAGGGGTGTCAGTGTTGCCCTGGAAGAAAATGATGTCGGGGTTGATCTCGCCCGTGCGGAACGCCAGCGGAACCACTTCCACGTAGGTGCCGGCAGGTGCTTCCAGAATGGTGATGTCCACATAGTTGCCCTGCGCCGCCATGCCCTTTTCGATCGCATCCACCACAGCGATGGTGTCGGCGTCATCGGGCGCTACGTCCTTGATGAGAATGGATACGGGAACGGGCGCATCCGCAGTGCCGATTTCGGCAACGGCGGCGGTGCTCATCAGCACCAGGGTAGCGGCCAGAAGAAACGCGAGCCATTTTTTCATTCGGGGTTCCTCCTTGAAGATAGATTTATGGGTTTGGCTGAATCCGCAGCCATTGGGTACAGAGGGAGTGTCATTCCTTGACGCTGCCGGCCATCACGTCGCGGGTATAGAACTTGAGTACGACGGGGTACAGCAGCAGAATGGGCACAATGGCAATCACGATGGTGGCCGCCTTCAGCGCACCATAGTCGATGCGGGCCAGTTCGTTGTAGTCCATGATGTTCTGCGCACCGATGAGCGATACGGTATCGCCCAGCACGACAAACTGACGCAGAATCACCTGCAGGGTGGTCTTGGCCTTTTCGGTCAGGTAGATGCTGGCCTTGAAATACTCGTTCCAGCGCACCACGGCGTAGAACATGGTAATGGTGGCGATGCCGCTTTTGGCCAGCGGAAACACCATGGAAAAGATCATGCGCACATGTCCCGCGCCGTCAATGCGCGCAGCCTCGTAGATATCCGTGGGGACGGCCTGGAAGTAGCGCATCATGATGATCAGGTAATACACGTTCACCGACGTGACCAGAATGACCGACCACTGGCTGCCAATCAGACCCAGCTGCTTGACCAGCAGATATTCCGGCACCAGGCCGGGATCAAAGAGCATCATCACAATCAGGAAAGTCATGATGATTTTTTTGAACATCAGCCCCGGTTGAATGAGCACATAGGCGGCAGTGGTGGTCAGCAAAATGTTGATGGCCGTGCCCACCACGGTGATGAACACCGAATTCCACAGCGTGGGAAGGATGACTTTGTTGGAAAATACGATGTCGTAATTCACGGTGCTAAAGCCCGCCGGAATCACCTGAAGGCCGCTCATGGAAGGAGAGAGCGCCGGGTCAGAGAAGGACTTGGCCAGAATGTTGAGCAGCGGAATCACCATGGTCAGCGCCAGCAGGATCATCACGAGGCTCAGAAGCAACTGGCTGAGGGTAAAGCGTCTTCTTTTCATCTTTGCCGCCCCCCTTACCAAACACCCGTACCTGTGAGGCGCTTGCTGGTCACGTGGGTGAGGAGCACCAGCATCACGCCAAAGACGCCCTTGACCAGTCCCACCGCCGTGGCCAGCGAGTACTGGCCCTGTCCGATGCCGATGCTGTAGATATAGGTATCCAGAATCTCAATGGAGCTGTTGACGGCCGCATTGGTGAAGTTGAGCACCTGGTCAAAGCCCGCGTTGAGGAAAAAGCCCAGGTTGAGAATGAACATCGTGACCATCGGCGTGACCAGCGCGGGCAGCACGATGTAGCGCACCATCTGAAAGCGCGAGGCACCGTCAATGTCCGCCGCCTCGTAGAGGGACGGGCTGATGCTGAGAATGGTGGTAAAGTAGATGATGGAATCCCATCCCAGCGAACGCCAGCCCTCGGAGAAGAACAGCACCCAGCGGATGGACCCCTTGTCGGTCATGTAGTCGATGGGCGTAAGGCCAAAGAGACCACGAATCTGGTTCACCGCGCCGGTTTTGGAAAGGAAGCTGATCCAGATGCCCGCAATCACCACCCAGGAAAGGAAGTGCGGCAGGTAGCTGACGACCTGCGTGAATTTGCGCAGGCGGTTGAGGCGCATTTCGGACAGCAGGATGGCAAACAGAGGAAAGAAGGGAAACAGCAGCACATACTTCATCAGGCTGATGATGAGTGTGTTGAGCAGAATCTCCTTCATCAGGGGCGAACCGAACATCATCTCAAAATACTTGAGCCCTGCCCATGTCCAGGCGCTGCGGCCGCTGAAGTTGTAGAAGGCCAGCCGCATATTCCAGATGGGAATGACCCGGAAGATGATAAAGTAGACCAGCGTTGGCAAAAGCAGCGCGTAAAGCACCCAGTCCAGCCGAAGACGGCGCAGGCCGGTTTGCAGGCGCGAGGGGTTTGTGCGTTGCATCCCGATTCCTCCCTGTTTATGGAATGTCAATATCCATCAGCGGCGCATGCTGCTGCGCGCCGTACACGTCTCGGTCGCCCACGGTGCCGGAGGGCACGTCGCGCAGGTAGGTGATTTTGATGCCCAGCGCTGCGTCATAGCGGACAAATTCCAAAATGCGCTCCGGCGAAAGGTGGTAGAGCTGCGCTACGCTTTCGCGCGTGACGCGGCCGCTGTCCACCACCCGGCGGTACTTTTCAGGGTCGTCAAAGAGAATGTCCAGCGTAATTTCATAGGGCCCACTGTTCTTGCTGCGAAGCACCTTCGCCAGTTCATATAGCCGCATGCCCTCACACCTCCGCAAGCTCGATGGGGAACAGGTCCCGGCCGTTTTCAACCTTCAGCAGGTGATAGACGGAAAACGCGTATACCGGCCCGAAGAGCACATCGCTTGGCGCGAAGGGAAAGGCCAGATTGCCGGCGGTGGACTTGCGCCCCTCGTAGCCGAAGTGCAGGTAAGATGACCGCACCGTGGCGCAGATGGCATTTGCCAGCTCCTGATCGGGCGCAATCACCTCAAACATCAACCCCACTTCATGCGGCAGGTCATGAAAGGGTTCACACGTGCCCATGACCGCGTCGATACCATAGTGGTAGAAATGAATCTGGTAACTTTCAGGCGGCACATCCGCATAATAGGCGTGTACGCCCCGCACCACTTCGCGTTCCACCTCCTCCAGACGGGAGATGAGCAGCGGGTCCCGGATGCCCGCCAGCACAAAGGTACGGTATGCCACCGGCCTAGCACCCTCCAGCTTCAGCGTATAGGGCTGCGGAATCAGCCGGCTGCCCGTCACCCGTACCCGTCCGCCACCAAGCTCGGTAAAGGTACATGCGCTTAAATCCAGCAGCAGGCCCGGACCGTGCAGCAGATAGGGATGATCCTTCTCATAGAAGGTATGCGCGGCTACGCTTACGCTGGTGCAGCGGCGCGAAGGAGCAGCGGGATAGACCACAAAGCCGTCATCCTCCAAAATGCCCAGCATGCAGTCCTTCGTGGTGCCGGGCTCGCAGCACAGCGCGCCGCATTCCAGAATTTTGCCCAGGTGGTAGGCAAGCCCCGCATCATGGCCGCGCTTTACGCCCACGGCCGCAAAGGGCGCCGGATCATAGGCACGTCCGCAGATGATGATCTGCGCCACATCCAGCGCATCCAAAACGGGTTCCATGCCCATCTGCGCCACCACGCCATTGGTCAGGGCCAGCGTTTCGGGCGTCAGGTCCGGCACGTTTTCACTCATCTTTTCGAGGGCGCCGTGTGCCAGCGCATCCAAAATCACATCGTTTGAAATATCGGCCCAGATCACTGCGGTTTTGGGATGCCAGTCCAGCTCAGCACACAGTTCACGGATGATGGACAGGGTCCACTCCGTATGGGTGCGGGCACCGGAGCCGCCCGCCGAACCGATCACCAGCGGAATTTCGAGCTCCCGCGCTCCCTGCATCAGCAGCCGCAGGTCCTTTTTCGCCGCCATGCGGCTTACAATGGCTACGCCTGCACCCAGCTTGTGCGGCCCGGCATCTGTCGAACCCGCGTCCACCACAATGGCATCCGGCTTCTCCGCCATCGCCCGCCGGAAGGATTCTTCCGGAAAACCGTACCCAAGAATGCCGCAGGGGGAACAGATACAAGTACGCATAAATGCACCTCGGTCCTTGCGATGTTCAAATCAGGTCAACCATTTTTTTCTCTGTGACCATTGTAACAAACGTGTCGGCGCATGTCAATAGTTAAACAAATAAACCATTAAAAAATCCGCACTTTTTTTGGAAAAGCGCGGATTTTTTATATGCCGTGATCGGCAAAGTCCCTCTATTCCTGTTTTTCGCCTGATCCCACGCAAAAGCCGCGCAGGCGGTTTACGGTGCGCTCCAGCGCGTCCCGGCTGTTGCCCCAGGGCTTTTGCTGGTTGCGGTAGTCAAATTTGAGGGTGAACCATTCCAGATCCTTTTCGTCCTGCGCCAGATTTGCTTTGACCATTGAAAGCAGGTCTGCGGCAAACGCGCGCCGCGCGGAACCACCCAGGTGCTTTTGTGCGCGGGCAAGCAGATCCGCCGCATGGGGCAGGCAGACGCCGCGCGAGGCCTGCCATTTCTCACGGAACGCCGAATCATTCTTCCACAGATGCAGGAAGGTATAAAAGTAGCGCTCCATGTGGCTCTGGATATCATCGCAGATGACGCACGAGCGGCACAGCGCCTCCAGCTCGCGCGCGACGCCCTCCAGACCGTCGCCGCCGCCGAAAAGACCGCGCTTTTCGCAGGAAGCGGCCCGCTTTTCCAACCCATCCAGCTTTTTGAGCAGCTCCCTGGTGTGCGAATCCACCAGCAGCGCATGCCCCAGCCGGTTTTGCATGGCGAACAGCTGCCCGTGATGGCGCGCGCAGATACCCTTGTCATTGACGCGGATGCGCGCATCCGGCTCCATGACGCTGCCGCCCAGGCTGCGCTCGATCTCCGCCGCTTCCACGCGGCGATACAGCGCGCACAGCGGACAGGCGGTATTTTGCTCCATCGCCTCCCAAACGGGAATGGTATCCAGATGATATTGCATATTCGGCCTCCGTTCGGTATAATAGGGACACGCTCATGGTAACAGAATCCGGCCTCAAGCGCAACCTCTCATATCCGCGCCCCCGGGGGCATATCGTATTGCGATACGGTATGCGGGAGGTTGGGAATATGCAGACAGGCAAGCGCGTCTATCCCCGTCAGCGGGAACCGGGCAAGTGGGTGAGTTACCTGCTGTTGTTTTTATCGGCGGTGGTGGTTCTCTCCGGGTTGGTATCGCGCGGCGGGGATCTGACCATCCAGCCTGTCCCCACCGCAACCCCCATTCCCACGGATGCCTATTTTGACGAAACCGTGGAAGAGCGGGAGATCACGCTTCCTTCCGCGACGTGGTACGCCCTGCAGCTGGGCGCGTTTGAGAGCGAAACGGCAGCCGAGGAGCTGGCGCAGCAGTTCATCAGGCGCGGCGCGGCGGGCTATGTGTGGCATGACGGGCGCTACCGCACGCTCGCGGCGGTCTATCCCACGCGCGAGGATGCGCAGGCTGTGCGCGAGCAGCTCAGCGACGCGCATTCCGTGGATTCCTACCTCTACCAGATTGATCTGCCCGCCCTGCACCTTCTGATGAAGGGAATGAAGGGGCAGCTGGATATTCTGGAGGCGGCATTTGCCCATGCCAACGATCTGGTGGCCCAGCTGCAGGCGGCCAGCGTGGCCATGGACCGGCAGGAGATGTCCGGAGAGGAGGCGTCGCAGCTGCTCATCGGTCTGGGCGAACAGGTGGAGACGGTGACGCTCAGGCTCCGGCAGCGCTTTTCCGTACCGCGCCATCAGACCGTGGAGGGGCTGATCGCCTGCTTTGAGGACTACGGGGCGTTTCTGGAAACGCTGGACGATGCCGACAGCGATGCCACTTTCGGCATGAAGCTCAAACGCCAGACCCTTTCCACCCTGGACCATCTCAAGAGCGTATACGATGCGCTCGGCAATACATAGGAGGTCGATCACACATGACGATCCGGGAGCTGATTCCTGTGCTGGATGCGCGGGTGCTTTGCGGGGATGACAAACTGGACCAGGAGGTTAAAACCGCGTGCGGAAGCGACCTGATGAGCGACGTGCTGGCCTTCGTCAAGGACAAGACGGTGCTGATCACGGGGCTGACCAACGTGCACGTGATGCGCACAGCCGAAATGCTGGACATTCACTGCGTTGTCTTTGCGCGGGGCAAGGTGCCCTCGGAGGAGATCCTGGAGGAAGCAAGGGAGCTGGGCATCGTGGTGCTGGCTACGGAGCACACCACCTACACCGCCTGCGGGCTGATGTACGTGGCGGGCATCCGCGGCACCAATGAGCGCTCCGGCGCCCATGCGTGAAGGGAAGGGTACGAATGAGCTTACTGACCAATACCTACGACGTGCATAAAGGCGAGTTTGAAACCGCCGGCGACGCTTCCGCCAGCATCAAACGCAAGCTCAAGCAGCTCGGCGTGGACAGCGCGGTGCTGAGACGCGTGGCGGTCGCCAGCTATGAGGCTGAGCTCAACCTGATCATCCATAGCCTGGGCGGACAGCTCACCATGGAGATGAACCCGGAGCACATCGTACTGATTTCCAAAGACGTCGGCCCGGGTATCGCGGATATTGACAAGGCCATGCAGGAGGGTTTTTCCACCGCCAGTGAAGAAGCACGCGTTCTGGGCTTCGGGGCGGGCATGGGCCTGCCAAACATGCGCCGCAACGCCGACGGCTTCGCCATTGAAAGCCAGCCGGGCATAGGCACCACCATACAGATGGAATTCAGGCTGAAATAGCGCGCACGGCCTGATTCGGAGGAATGAGCCATGGACCAGAAGTTTTTCCATTCCGTGCGCCTGGACAAGGAAAAATGCAAGGGCTGCACCAACTGCTTAAAGCGCTGCCCCACGGAGGCCATCCGCGTGCGCGGCGGGCGGGCCCATATCATCAATGAACGCTGCATCGACTGCGGCGAGTGCATCCGCGTGTGCGATTATCACGCCAAATACGCCCAGACCGATCCCCTGGCCAGCATCAATCGCTTCAAGTATAAGATCGCGCTCCCCGCGCCCTCGCTCTACGGGCAGTTCAAGCACCTCGTCAGCGCCTCGCAGGTGCTGGAGGGGCTGCTTAAAATGGGTTTTGACGACGTGTTTGAGGTGGCCGAGGGAGCGGATATCGTCACCCGTGCCATCCGCGAACGCATGCGGGGCATGGGCCGCGACCGCTATCCCGTCATCTCCTCGGCCTGTCCGGCCATCGTGCGCCTGATCCGTGTGCGCTTTCCGGACCTGATTCCGCACATCATCGACGTGCGCCAGCCCATGGAGGTGGCCGCGATGGTGGCGCGGCGCGAGTTCTGCCGTGAGCACGACGCCAAGCCGGAGGAGGTCGGGTGCTTTTTTATCACGCCCTGCGCGGCTAAGGTAACGGCCATCCGCAACCCTATCGGGCATGAGACCTCCGCCGTGGATGGCGCGATTTCCATGCTGGAGATCTACGGCCTGCTTTCCAGCCACATCAAGTCCAGCCCCGTGGATGCGGCGCATCCAGCCCATGCCACGGCTTATGGGGTGGGCTGGGCCAGCAGCGGCGGCGAGGCGGCGGCCGTATGCCCGGAGCACAGCATGAGCGTGGACGGCATCGAAAACGTCATCCGCGTGCTGGAGGAAATCGAAAACGACAAGCTGCCGGATCTGGTCTTTTTTGAGGGAGCGGCCTGCACGGGCGGCTGCGTGGGCGGCCCGCTCACCTTTGAAAACACCTATGTGGCGCGCGGCGCGGTGCGTGCGCTGATGCGCGGATGCGACATCACCCATCCCGACGAGCGCGTGCGCGCCTCCTACCTGACCAAGTACAACCTCCTGGCCGACAAGAACATTTCCGCCAACAGCGCCATGCGCCTGGATGACGATATCGTGGAAGCCATGCGCAAGATGGAGCAGATGGAAGAAATCGTGCGCAGGCTGCCCGGCTACGACTGCGGAAGCTGCGGAAGTCCCACCTGCCGCACCTTTGCCGAGGACATCGTTCGCGGCTACTGCAACGAGATGGACTGCATCCACATCCTCAAGGAGCAGCTCAAGATCATGGCTCAGAAGATGGTGGAGCTGGCCAAAACAACCAGAGAATAGGGGAATGAACGTATGACCGTGCGGGAACTGATGGAGCTGATCGGCGCCGAAAATCTCAATGATACCGCCCCGCTGGATGCGGAAATCACCTGCGGCTACAGCTGCGACCTGCTCAGCTGGGTCCTTGCACACGGCAAGCAGGGCATGGCCTGGTGCACGGTGCAGACGCATGTGAACGTGATCGCCGTGGCGGTGCTGATGGAAATGGCCTGCGTGATTCTGGTGGAGGGTGTGGAAGCCGAGCCCGCCTCGCTCAAAAAGGCGCAGGATGAGGACATGCCCGTGCTGGCTACGTCCAAAACGGCCTATGAGGTGAGCGTGCTCATGGGACAGGCAGGCGTGCTGCCGCCCGCGGAGTGAGATGGCCGCCTACTGCGACCTGCACATCCACAGCTGCCTGTCGCCCTGCGCCGACGACGACATGACCCCATGGAACCTCGTGGGCATGGCGCGGGTGAAGGGGCTGGACGTGATCGCCCTCACCGACCACAACACCGCCCTCAACACCCCCGAAGCCGCTGCGGCGGGCGAGGCCTACGGCGTGCAGGTCATTCCCGGCATGGAGGTCACCAGCCGGGAGGAAGTGCATATGCTGGGCTACTTTCCCTCCGTGCGGGAGGCGCTGGCGGCCGGGGAGGAGGTCTACGCGCACCTGCCTGATGTGAAAAACCAGCCGGCCTTGTTTGGAAACCAGATCATCATGGGCGCGGAGGACACGCCCTCCGGCGCGCTGGAAAAGCTGCTCATCAACGCCACGGACCTGAGCGTGGGAGAGGTCTGCGACCTCATCCGCGCCCATGGAGGCGTGCCCGTGCCCGCGCACATCAACCGCGGCAGCAACGGCATGATCGGCGCGCTGGGCCTGATGCCCTTTCTGCCGGAGTATCCGGTGGTGGAGGTCTATCCCGGCGTCGCCTGCCCGGCGTATGCGGTTAAGGGCCGCTTTGTGCTCCATTCCAGCGACGCGCACCGGCTGGAGGACCTGCAGGAGCGCACCTTTACGCTCGACGCGCTGCCCACGGCGGGGGATGTGATGCGCCTTTTGAGGGCGATGGACGGCCGGAAATCGGGCATTTGACGCGGAGCGCCGTATGCCGTATAATACTCTTACAAGTGAATAGCCGGTGTATCTGCGTGGAAACACGCGGCGGGGGCGCAAGCCTCCGTCATGGGAACTGGATGCGATTTCCAGACTCACCCGGGAACCGTGAAACGGACGAACGGACGGGGAAGCGCCGCGGGCTTACGGCCCTACCGGCAGTTTCCGGCCACTGCGCGAGCGGGAAGGCGTCCAAGTAGGATGAAGTCAAGTCGGGAGACCTGTTTACACCGTGATCCCCGGGATGGAACATGCTATGAAAGCCTGGCGATACGCCGCGTCTTTTGATCGCGCCATCCTGCAAACGGAACGGCGCGGTTTTTGCGTTTTCCTGCGATTCATTTGTGCAAAAACACAAAGGAGGAATCGACCCATGAAAACCCGAAACATCCTGTCACTGATGATCGTGCTCGCGCTTGCGCTGGCTGCCCCGGCCGCCGTGGCCGACGGGCTTGTGCTGACCGACATGGCAGGCCGCCAGGTCGTGCTGGACGCGCCCGCAACCCGCGTGATCGCGCTCAATCCCGCCGATTGCGAAATCCTCTACGCCCTTGGCGCGGAAGAGGTGCTGGTAGGCCGCGGCGAATACTGCAACTATCCCGGCGACGTGACGGAACTGCCCAGCGTCAACAGCGGCGCGGAGACCAACATCGAGCAGATTCTGGCGCTGGAGCCACAGGTGATCGTCATGAGCAAAATGGCTCAGACGGTCGAGCAGGTGGAGGCGCTGGAGGCCGCCGGCGTGCGCGTGGTCATTTCCGACGCGCAGAATCTGGCAGGCGTGTATGACGCCATCGAGATGCTGGGCGAGCTTACCGGGTACCTTGAGAAGGCCGCGGACCTGTCGGCCGAGATGCGCGCCGGTTTTGAGGTGCTCAGCGCACGGGCGGAAGCGACCGGGAAAACCGTCTATTTTGAGGTTTCTCCGCTGGAATGGGGCCTGTGGACCAGCGGCGCGGATACCTTTCTGGATGAGCTTGCGCAGATCGTGGGCCTCACCAACGCCTTCTCCGACGTAACCGGATGGGCCGAGATCTCGCAGGAACAGGTGCTCGCGCGCGACCCCGACTACATCGTGACCACCGCGGCCTATTATGGCGAGGGCGAACTGCCGGCGGATGAGATCGTATCCCGCGAGGGATGGCAGGATCTCAAGGCTGTCAGGAACGGGGCCGTCTACAACGCGGATGCGGACATGACCTCTCGTCCCGGCCCGCGCCTGCTGGACGCTGCGCAGGATCTGTTCGACTTCGTCTACGGCACGGACGAGGCCGCACAGCCTGCGGCATGAGGCGCGCGGACCGTCCGGCCGGAGGCCTTCCCTGGTACGGATACGCCGCGCTGTGTCTGCTGACGGCGGCTACGCTTTGCCTGTGCGTATCGCTGGGCAGCGTGGCCGTCCCCTTCGGGGACACGGCGGCGGCCATTTGGAAGGCCATGTGGGGGCTTGAGCTGCCGCAGGGCATTTCCCGGACCATCATCTTGAATGTTCGTCTGCCGCGCGTATTGGCCACGGCGCTTTGCGGCGCTTCGCTGGCGCTGTGCGGCGCAGCCATGCAGGGGCTTTTGCGAAATCCGCTGGCGGACGGGTCCACTTTGGGTGTCAGCGCCTGCGCGTCGCTGGGCGCGGTGACGGCGCTGCTGCTGGGAATCTCCTTTCCCGGCCTGCCCTTTGCGGGCACCATGATTACCGCCATGCTTTTTGCGCTGGGATCGCTGATTTTGATTCTTTCGCTGTCCTACGCGGCGGACCGGGGGATGAGCACGCAGACCATCATCCTCATGGGCGTGGTGTTGAGCATGTTCGTCACCAGCATCATCAGCCTGCTTACCGCCTTTTCGGGAGACAAGCTGCGCTCCATCACCTTCTGGACCATGGGTTCGCTGTCGGGCGCGGGCTATACGGAGACGCTGGTGCTGCTGGGCGCGCTGGCGGTGTTCGGCGGCGTGCTGCTTTCGCGCGCGGATGAGCTCAACGCCTTCTCCCTGGGCGAGGATGCGGCCCGCCACATGGGCGTTGCGGTGAGGCCGGTCAAGCTGACCGTGCTGGTATGCGTGGCCTCGCTGATCGGCGTATGCGTTTCCGTGGGCGGCAGCATCGGCTTTGTGGGGCTGATTGTTCCGCATGCGGCGCGCCTGTTCACCGGGGCCAACCACCGGCGGGTGCTGCCGCTGTCACTGTTCATGGGAGCCATCTTTCTCATGCTTGCGGACCTGCTTGCGCGCACGGTGGTCAGTCCCATTGAACTGCCCATCGGCGTGGTCACCTCGCTGGTAGGTGCGGTGGTGTTTGTGGTGATCTTTTTCAGGAGGCGCAGGCAGTGCTGGAGATAAGAGGACTCACCGTGTCCTATGAGGGCGGCGATGCCGTGCAAAACGTATCTTTTACGGCGGCTCCCGGCGAATGGGTCATGCTGATCGGCCCCAACGGCGCGGGCAAATCCACTTTGCTGGCGGCCGTGGCCCAATGTGCGGCCTATCGCGGCAGCGTGCTTCTGGACGGGCATGATGCCCGGCAATGGAAACCCAGGGCTTTTGCGCGCAGCGTTGGGGTGCTGGCGCAGACGCATGCGGCGGAGTATGCCTTCACCGTCGGGGAGCTGGTATCCATGGGCCGCTATGCGCATACGCGGGGCTTTTTCCGCTCACAGGACCCGAACGGACGGGAGGCGGTGCGCCGCGCTCTGGATATGGCCGGGCTGTGGGATATGCGTTTGCGCAATGTGAGGACCCTCTCCGGAGGCGAGCTTCAGCGCGCGTATCTGGCGCAGGCGCTGGCCCAGGAGCCGCGCGTACTGCTGCTGGACGAGCCGGCCAATCATCTGGACCTCGTATATCAAAAACAGCTGTTTGAGCTGATCGGCAGGTGGATGCGCGACGGGGACCGCTGCGTGATCTCCGTGGTCCATGATTTAAGCCTCGCCCTGCGCTACGGAACGCGCGTGCTGCTGCTGGATCGCGGCTGCCTGACCGCGGACGGGCCGGCGAGGGATACGCTGGCCTCGGACGCTCTGCGCCGCGCCTACGGGATGGATGTGGCCGACTGGATGGCGCAGACGGCGGAGCAATGGGGCGAAGTGAAGAACCGTGCTGCGCGAAGCCATGACAAAGACAAAAAAGCGGGTTGAATGCACCCGCTTTTTCTTATCATTTCTGTAAACCATCCTTCTGCTTTTCGCTCAGCAGCCAGTCCATATACTGCGTAGGCGTCTGTCCCATGGATGCCTTAAACACGGTGGAAAAATACAATGGATCGTCAAAACCGACGGAATAGGCCACTTCCTTGACCGATAGCGGGCGCTTGGCCATCAGATTGCAGGCCTGCCGCATGCGAAATTCGGTGAGATACTTTTGGAGCGACATGGCCGTATGCTGCTTGAAGATGCGGTAGAGCTGGCTGCGACAGACGCCCAAATGAAGCGCCACATCTTCAACGGAGATGGGGGTGGCATAATGTGCGGCGATATAGTCGCATGCGCGCTGGACGTGTTCCGCGCCAGAACGGGCCCGCCTGGGCAGCACGCCGGCGCTGTCCTCAATCAGAAAGGCAAGCAGCGAGTACAACCTTGCGGTCATGGTGATGATCTCGTGAGGCAGATTGCCTCGAGCCACGTAAATATCCAGCAGAAGTTCCAGCATACGGTCGGGATTGGAAGGAGAGATAACGGGAGTCTGTGGGGAAAAGCGCGTGGCATTGAGCAGAATGCGTGCATCCGTACCGTTAAAGCCCACCCAGCAGTACTCCCAGGGGTCCTGCTCGTCGGCGACGTAGTTGATGGGCATATTGGGGTAGATCAAAAAGGTTTCTCCGCTCTTTACGGGATAGGAAATCCCATTGAGCGTGTAGACCCCGGCTCCCTTGATGACATAATGGATCAGATAAAAATCGCGTACCTCCTGCCCGCGGCTGGCGCCGGCTCCGTATTGCTGCCGACCGGTTCGATAGACTGTAAGCGAGGCCATGGTGCGGAACTGGTTTTTGAATGAATGCTTGTATTCCTGATAGGG
>CHCFC05602__coassemble_571_pt1 | contig 17625 bp, 15 predicted proteins | sample CHCFC05602__metabat2_high_PE_021 | metagenome-assembled genome bin CHCFC05602
CGGATTCGGAGATGAAGGGGATGCTGGGATAGTACTGGTTCAGACCGCCGGTGATGTACAAAACCAGGTTCTGTAGCGTGTAGCTGACGCCGATGGCCGAAATCATGATGCTCATGCGCGGAGCGGAGCGCAGGGGCTTATAGGCCACGCGCTCGATCAGGAAGCCGATAAATGCGGTAAGGACCAGAACCAGCGGAATCGATACGTACAGTGGCAGTCCGCTGGCGGAGATATAGACCATCAAAATGCCCGCTACCATGAACACGTCGCCGTGGGCGAAGTTGATCAGGCGCAGGATGCCGTACACCATCGTATAGCCGATGGCGATCAGCGCGTACTGCCCGCCGACGCTCACGCCGGAAAGCAGGTAGGGCAACACAGTGCTCATCATCGAAAAACGAGCTCCCTTCTGGCAGTTTACGAAATTCGCGGCGGGGGCATCGGGCCCCCGCCGCGAAAACGGACTTTCTCGGTCGGGCCGGGAACGGGGATGGATTATTCCACCGTCTGCACCGTCACGAAGTCCCAGGCACCGGTTTCGGTGTTGGCGGTCTTGATGTAGGCGGAATCACGGGCCGCGTCGCCGATCTCGTCGAAGGCGATATGGCCGGACACGCCGTCATACGTCACATCCCACAGCGCCTCGTTGACGGCCTTGCTGTCGGTGCTGCCGGCGGCCTTGAGGGCCTCCAGCGCAACGAAGTAGGCGTCGTAGCCCATGACGGACACGGCCGCGATCATGTCGTTGCCGCCGTTGTTGGTCAGGGCTTCGCTGTTGGAGTTGAGCCATGCCTTGAAGCCTTCGTCAAACTCGGGAGAGCCGCCCTCCTGATAGAAGGTGCTGATGTAGAGCTTCACATTGGTGCCCTTGGCCGCCTCGACCACCACGTTGGAGTCCAGCGTATCACCGCCCATGATGGGGAAGGTCACGTTCTGGCCCGCAGCCTGGTTGATGATCTGGGTGGAGTAGGCGATGGACACCGGGCAGAAGAACACTTCCGCGCCGATGGCGGTCGCGTTGGAGAGGTAGGAGGTGAAATCGCTGTTGCCGGTGGGGAAGGTATCGGAGATCACCGTGCCGCCCAGCGCCTCAAACGCCTGCTGGAAGTAGTGGCACAGGCCCACGTCGTAGTCGTTGCCCAGCTCGGCCAGGCAGTAGGCGGTCTTGGCGCCCAGCTCGCTGAAAGCGTAGTTGGCCAGCACCGTGCCCTGGAAGGGATCGAGGAAGCAGATGCGGAAGTAGTGGGTATTGCCCGCGGTCACCTGCGGGTTGGTGCAGGTCACGCCGATGGCGGGGATGCCGGCATCCGCGAAGTACTGCGAGCCCGCGATGGACACGCCGGAGCCATAGGAGCCCAGCACCACGCTCACGCCCTCGCTGACCAGCTGCTGCGCAGCGGACGGCGCCTTGTCGGCGGAAGAGCCGTTGTCGGCATAGACGAGCTCGACGGTGTAGGTTTCCCCGCCGATTTCAACGGTGGGCTGGACGCTGTTGGCATACTGCATGCCCAGCATCTCCTGCTTGCCGCCCGCGCCGCTGTCGCCGGAGGCGGGCTCGAACACGCCGATCTTAACGATGTTTTCGCCAAGAGCGAACGCCGGAATCATCATGAGAACCGCCAATAGGATTGCTACGATCTTTTTCATAATCGCTGGTCCCTCCTGTTTGTCTGGATGATGGTGTTGGAAGCATTATATAACTTCACTGTATCAAAGTGCAAGTCTCACACCTGAGAAATGCACAAGAAAAACATGACAGTCCTTTTTCTCCCTTCCCCCGCCCCGTAAAGCACGGAAAATACAGGTATTTCCGTTCGGCAGAATCCGCCTTTCCGCGCACTCCGGCATTTTTTTAACGCACCCTGTGCAATTTGCCACTTGACTAGGCGGCTGTTTGAGGTATACAATGCATGCCATACAAGGCGCTGATGGAGTGACGTGGCCGCGTATGTTCCGCTCAAGAGAGCCCCCAGGCGGTGCGAGGGGGGGTGCGGAAAGGCGGTGAATTCCGCTCCGGAGCCGTCCGGCTGAAAGCAGACAAGTAGGCCGGACCGGGTCAGACCCGTTACCAGTCTGTGAGCAATGCTGGTTGCTCATGAGGCCGGAACCCGTTTCCGGCGAAGCAGAGGTGGTACCGCGCGATGATGCGCCCTTTGTTTTTCCGCGGCAAGGCGGGAAAAAGGGGGCGTTTTCTGCTTTTTAAGCGCTTCATCCGGGTTATGCCCGTTTGAAAATCCTTGGAAACCATTGTAGGGAGGTAGGTATTTATGAAGAAACTCGTTTCCATCCTGACGGCGGCTATGCTGCTGCTCTGCGCCGGGGCAGCCATGTCTGAAGGACAGACCTATACCGTAGGCGTGTGCCAGCTGGTCACCCACGATGCGCTGGACGCCGCCACGCAGGGCTTCATGGACGCGCTCACCGAGGAGCTGGGCGACGCCGTCACCTTTGACGTGCAGAACGCCGCGGGCGATTCCAACACCTGTTCCACCATCGTCAATTCCTTTGTGGCCGCCGATGTGGACCTGATTCTGGCCAATGCCACGGCCGCGCTGCAGGCGGCGGTTGCCGCGACGGCGGATATTCCCATCCTGGGCACGTCCGTCACCGAATACGGCGTGGCGCTGGATATCGACGACTTTACCGGCACCGTGGGCGGCAATGTCTCCGGCACCTCCGACCTGGCTCCGCTGGACCAGCAGGCCGCCATGCTCCAGACCCTGTTCTCCGATGCCAAGAACGTGGGCCTGCTCTACTGCTCGGCCGAGGCCAACAGCCAGTATCAGGTGGATACCGTAAAGGGGTACCTGGAGGAGATGGGCTACACCTGCACCCTCTACCCCTTCGCCGACAGCAATGACGCGGCGGCTGTGACGCAGACGGCTGCCGATGCCAGCGATGTAATTTACGTGCCCACCGACAACACCGTGGCCGCCAACACCGGCATCGTGGACAACATCTGCCAGCCCGCGGGCGTGCCTGTGATCGCCGGCGAGGAGGGCATCTGCAAGGGCTGTGGCGTGGCCACGCTGTCCATCAGCTACTACGACCTGGGCGTGACCACCGGCAAGATGGCTGCCAAGATCCTGACCGGTGAGGCGGATATCTCCACCATGCCTATCGCCTATGCCGAAAACTTCACCCCCAAGTTCAACACCGTCATCGGTGATGCGCTGGGCATCGCCATGCCGGAGGGATATACGGCCATTGAGTAAAAGCGCGTGCGCTTGAAAAAAACGGCGGGAAAAGGCAGGCCTTTTCCCCCGTTTTTGCGGTTTCTGATAGTACCGGCGGCGGGTGCGCCCCGCTGCGGAATTGGGGGAAAATACATTGTCGAGCTTTCTCAACGCGCTGCCCGGCGCCATTTCCCAGGGGCTCGTGTGGGGCATTATGGCGATTGGGCTTTACATTACCTACAAACTGCTGGATATCGCAGACCTGACGGTGGACGGCTCCTTCTGCACCGGCGGCGCCGTGGGCGTCATGCTCATCACCAGCGGCTGCAACGTGTGGCTTTCGCTGCTTGTGGCCATCCTGGCCGGAATGCTGGCCGGGCTGGTAACGGGGCTTTTGCATACGGCGTGCGGCATTCCCGCGATTCTCTCGGGCATTCTCACGCAGCTGGGCCTGTGGTCGGTCAACCTGGCCATCATGGGCATGAAGGCCAACCAGTCCCTGAATGTCAACAAGTATGACCTGCTGGTATCCCTTCGTTACCTCCAGGACGTATCCAAGGGAACGCGGGGCTTCTGGCAGCATCCCATCTTCGTGGCGGGGCTGTTCACGGTGGTCATCATCGCCGTGCTGTACTGGTTTTTCGGCACGGAGCTGGGTTGCTCGCTGCGCGCCACAGGCGCGAACGCCAACATGGCCCGCGCCCAGGGCATCAACACGAATTTCAACAAGGTGCTGGGTCTGATGATCTCCAACGGGCTGGTCGCGCTCTCCGGCGCGCTGCTTTCGCAGTACCAGAGCTTCGCGGATATCAACATGGGCCGCGGCGCCATCGTCATCGGCCTGGCCGCCGTCATCATCGGCGAGGTCATCTTCGGAAAGCTCTTCCGCAACTTTGCCCTCAAGCTCCTGGCGGTCGCCATCGGCTCCATCATCTACTATGTGGTGATTCAGGCCGTGGTCAGCCTCAGCGGCATCAATTCCAACTATCTGAAGCTGCTCTCCGCCGTGATCGTGGCGCTGTTCCTGGCCGTGCCCTACTGGAAGGCGCGCTATCTGGACCGGCCCACCACGAAGGGAGGCTCAAACCATGCTTGAGATCATCAACCTGCACAAGACCTTCAACCCCGGCACCGTCAACGAAAAAACCGCGCTGGACGGCGTTTCCCTCACCCTCAGGGACGGCGACTTCGTCAGCGTCATCGGCGGAAACGGTGCGGGCAAATCCACGCTGCTCAACGCCGTAGCGGGTACCTGGCTGGTCGATTCGGGCACCATCGCCATTGACGGCGTGAACGTGACCCGCCTTCCGGAGCACAAGCGCGCCCGGTTCATCGGCCGCGTGTTTCAGGACCCCATGATGGGCACCGCCGCCACCATGCAGATTGAGGAGAACCTGGCGCTGGCCCTGCGCCGCGGCAAGCGCCGCACGCTGCGCGTGGGCATCACGGCCGCCGAGCGTGATCAGTACCGCGAGCTGCTGAAAATTCTGGACCTGGGGCTGGAGGAGAGGCTGACCACCAAGGTGGGCCTGCTCTCCGGCGGCCAGCGCCAGGCGCTGACGCTGCTCATGGCCACGCTGCAAAAGCCCAAGCTCCTGCTGCTGGACGAGCACACCGCCGCCCTCGACCCCAAGACCGCCGCCAAGGTGCTGGAGACCACAGAGCGCATCATCCAGCGCGACCACCTGACCACGCTGATGATCACGCACAACATGCGCGACGCCATCGCCCACGGCAACCGCCTGATCATGATGTACGACGGGCGCATCGTGGTGGACGTCAGCGGCGAGGAGAAGCGCCGCCTGACGGTGGAGGACCTGCTGGCCCTGTTTGAAAAAGCCAGCGGACAGGCGCTTGCCAGCGACCGGATGCTCCTGGGCTGAACGGACGTTCCCTGAAATACAAAGACGCCCCGGTGCTGTTTAATCAGCCACCGGGGCATTTTGTCACGTCCTTTGTATCGCGCGTCCTTTTTGTCTGCGCCGGCCAAGCAGCGCTACGCCGCAAAGCATGAGCACCGGAAACGCGACGGCAACCGCCAGTCCGGCAGCCAGCCGGCCCCCGGCTGCATTGGCCGCAAGGCCTACCACCGTAGGTCCCGCCGTACAGCCCAAATCGCCCGCAAGAGCCATGAGGGCGAACATCGCCGTTCCCCCGCCGGGCAACGCGGCCACCGCCGTGCTACAGGTACCCGGCCAGAAGATGCCTACAGAAAACCCGCATAACGCACAGCCGATGAGCGCCAGCACGGGGTTTGCGCTCGCTGCCGCCGTAACATAGCAGGCGATGCAAAGCACCGCACTCCCCATCATGGCGGCGCGCAGGGGCAGGCGTCCGCTGTATTTGCTGTAGAGCGCGCGGGCGGTTCCCATCAGCAGCGCGAAGGCGCAGGGACCCGCCAGGTCGCCCATCTCCTTGCCCATGCCCAGTCCCGCCTCGGCAAACGCCGACGCCCACTGGCTCATTCCCTGCTCGGACGCGCCGGAACAGACCATCATCGCCAGCAGTAGCCAAAACACCTTCTGCTTCATCAGCCCGCGAATGGAAAGCGGCTTTTCTCCCTGGGCAATGCTGCGGATGGGCACCCGCAGAAACAGCAGCGCATTGCCCAGCGGCAGCAGCGCCCACAGGCAGGCCAGCACAGGCCATCGCTCCACCCCCACCGTGCGGAAAAACAGCGTGGATAGCAGCACAACCGCCACATGTCCCCAGCAGTAGAAGGAGTGGAGCAGGCTCATGGCCGCTTCTTTTCGCGGCGTAGGGCATGCCTCGACAATGGGGCTGACAAGCACCTCAATCAGCCCGCCGCCTACGGCGTAGAGCACGACCGCCGCCATCAGCCCCGCATAGGCGGAACCGAAAATCGCAGGCAGCGCCGCAAGGCCCGCCAGCCCGGCGGCGGCCAGCACATGCGCCGTGACCATGCAGGGCCGGTAGCCGATTTTGTCCACAGCCTTGGCGGAGAGCAGGTCCACCACAAGCTGCACCGAAAAGTTGAGCGTAGTCAGCAGCGTGAGCTGTTCGAGCGATAGCCCCCACTGTGCGCGGAAGGTAAGCAGCAAAAGCGGAGCAAGGTTGTTGACGGCAGCCTGGGTAATCAGGCTGAGATAGCTGGCCGTCAGGGTATGTGAATCCTTGAATCGCATGAACGCCGGGCCTCCCTGTCAGTCCGCGGCCGACCCCTGGTGACGCAAAGCCGCGCCCACAAATTCACGGAACAGCGGATGAGGCCGGTTGGGACGGCTCTTGAGTTCCGGGTGGAACTGCACGGCCACAAAGAAGGGATGGCTGGGAATTTCCACGATCTCCACCAGGTTGCGATCCGGATTGCGGCCCGCGACGATCATGCCGCCCGCCGTGAAGCGGTCCAGGAATGCATTGTTGAATTCATAGCGGTGCCGGTGACGCTCCCAGATTTCATCGGTTCCATAAGCCTTTTCGCTGATGGTGCCGGGTGTGAGCAGGCAGCGGTATTTCCCCAGGCGCATGGTGCCGCCCAGGTTGCCCAGGTCCTGGTCCTCCATCAGGTCGATCACGGGATAGGTGGTATGCGGGTCCACCTCGCTGGTATGCGCGTCGCGCAGATCCAGCACGTGGCGGGCAAATTCCACCACAGCCATCTGCATGCCAAGGCACAGCCCCAAAAATGGCAGGCCGTTCTCCCGCGCGTACTGAATCGCGGCGATTTTGCCTTCCAGCCCCCGCGCGCCAAAGCCGCCCGGCACCAGCACACCATCCGTGCCGGCCAGCATCTCCCCCGCGTTTTCGGGCGTCACGTCCTGGGCGGGCACCCATTTGATATTCACCTTGACGCCATGGTAAATGCCGCCGTGCGTCAGGGCCTCCACTACGCTGAGATAGGCGTCGGGAAGCTCCACATACTTGCCCACCAGCGCCACGCATACGCTGCCGGTGCTGGCAAGCTGGCGATCGACCATGTCGGTCCATTCGCTCAGATCGCAGCGGTTCTGCGGCAAGCCCAGCATCTTGACCACCTGCTCGTCCAGCCCCTCGCGGTGCAACAGCAGCGGCACCTCGTAGAGGCTGCGGGCGTTGAGATTCTGAAATACGCAGTTCACCGGCAGGTTGCAGAACATGGCGATCTTGGCGCGCACGTCGTAGGGAATTTCATGATCGGAACGGCACACCAGAATGTCCGGCGAAATGCCGATGGAGCTGAGCTCGCGCACGCTGTGCTGGGACGGCTTGGTTTTCAGCTCGCCCGCCGCGTTGAGGTACGGCACCAGCGTCACATGCAGATAGAGACAGTTTTCCCTGCCCGCCTCGGCGCGCATCTGGCGCACGGCCTCCAGAAAGGGCAGGCTTTCGATATCGCCCACCGTGCCGCCGATTTCGGTGATGATCACATCCGGCGGGTTGTCGCCGCGCGCCACGGCCAGGATGTTGCGCTTGATTTCGTTGGTGATGTGCGGGATGACCTGAATGGTCGCGCCCAGGTATTCGCCGCGGCGCTCCCGGTCGATGACGGTCTTGAACACGCGGCCGCTGGTCACGTTGCTGGCCTGGGTGAGGTTTTCGTCGATGAAGCGCTCATAGTGTCCCAGGTCCAGGTCGGTTTCCGCGCCGTCGTCGGTCACAAACACCTCGCCGTGCTGATAGGGATTCATGGTTCCGGGGTCGACGTTGATATAGGGGTCAAACTTCTGAATGCATACCCGCAGGCCCCGGCATTTCAGCAGCCGTCCCAGAGATGCCGCCGTGATGCCCTTGCCCAGCGAGGAAACAACGCCGCCGGTTACAAAGATGAACTTGGGATCCATGTTACCCCGCCTTTCCACACGTTTGTCCCGTTACTTGTGGTAGAGATTATGGCTCTGATACTTGGGATCGCAGGTCAGGTTGACCTTCAGCCGCCGGAAGATGCCGTCGTCCACCTGCGGCAGGATGACCGTGGAATGCGCCTCAAGCCCCTCCAGCAGCGGAAGCTGGCGCATGGCCAGCGCAGCCTTGGGGTCCGTGGCGGCGCAGATGGACAGCGCCACCAGCACCTCGTCGCTGTGCAGGCGCGGGTTGCGGTTGCCCAGATAGTCGCATTTGAGGGTCTGGATCGGCTCGATGACGGTGGGCGAAATCAGCTGGTCCTTTTTCTCGATGCCGCCCAGCACCTTGAGCGCGTTGAGAATCAACGCCGCAGAGGGGCCCAGCAGGTTGGTGGTCTTGCCGGTGACGATGCGCCCATCCGCCAGCTGGATGGCTAAAGCGGGCGCTTCGGTCTCCTCCTCGCGCCTGCGGGCCGCGGCAATCACGGGGCGCTGCTCCGGCCCAAGGCCCGTTTTCTGCACGATCATCTTCAGCCGGTCCACCTCGGCTTGCTCGGTGCGCCCCTGGACCTGCCCACAGCGCGCGGCGAAGTAGCGGCGGATGATCTCCTGACGGGCGGCCTCGCGGCACGCTTCGTCGTCGGTGATGCAGTTTTTGATCATGTTCACGCCCATGTCCGTGGGCGATTTGTAGGGAGATTCCCCATAGATGCGCTCAAACATGGCGCGCAACACCGGAAAGATCTCGATATCCCGGTTGTAGTTGACGGTGGTTTCCCCGTAGGCCTCCAAATGGAAGGGGTCAATCATGTTCACGTCGTCCAGGTCCGCGGTCGCAGCCTCGTAGGCGATGTTGACCGGATGGTTGAGCGGCAGGTTCCAGATGGGGAAGGTTTCAAACTTGGCATAGCCAGCCTTCACCCCGCGCTGATGCTCCTGATACAGCTGGCTCAGACACACGGCCATCTTGCCGCTGCCCGGCCCCGGCGCGGTGACCAGCACCAGCGGACGGGTGGTTACGACGTATTCGTTGCGCCCGAAGCCGCGGTCGCTGATAATCTGCTCCACATCGTATGGATAGCCCTCGATGGGAAAATGGCGGAACACGCGCACGCCCAGGCTTTCCAGCCGGTTTTTGAACATCACGGCGGAATGCTGGTCGCGCCAGCGGGTCAAAACCACGCTACCCACGTACATACCGATGCCGCGGAAGGCGTCGATCAGGCGCAGCACGTCCGCGTCATAGGAGATGCCCAGATCGCCGCGGACCTTGCTTTTTTCAATGTCGTCGGCATTGATGGCAACCACCAGCTCCGCCTGGTCCTTCAGGTTGAGCAGCATGGACACCTTGCTGTCCGGCTTGAAGCCCGGCAGCACGCGCGACGCGTGAAAATCGTCAAATAGCTTTCCGCCCAGTTCCAGATACAGCTTTCCCCCGAACACGGCGATACGGCTTCGGATATGCTCCGATTGCATCCGCGTGTAAAGATCGTGATCAAACCCCGTGCGCATGACGGCCCCCTCCTTAGAACTTCAACCGGATTATCATACCATTTCCCCCTTGGTGAAACAAGGGGAAGAACAAAAGAAAATCTTCGAAAATAGCAAAAACCGCCGAGGCAGACGGGCCGCGGCGGTAGATGGATCGTCTGGGAATTACCCCTCCAGCGAGGCATAGGCGCGCCTGTCAATCTGGGCGAAGCAGGCTGCCGCGCCCAGCACGCCCACCAGCAGAAACAGCAGGGCCATCCCGCTGCCCGCGCCTGATCCCACCAGCGGCACAAGCGCTTTTGCCGCCGGACCGCCCGCTCGCATGAACGGCTCGGCCAGATGGTCGCTAAGCAGGCCGCCCATGAGGTATCCCAGCGGGATGGAACAGAACTGGAGCGAGCCCTGCGCCGCAAATACGCGCCCCTGCCGGTCCATGGGCACGCTGGCACGCAGCAGCGTGGTCAGGTTCGCGTTCAGCAGCGGAAGGGGCAAGTTGCCCGCCAATGCCGCAAAGGCCCAGATTTCAACGCCACGCCCCAACGCCCACAAGCAGTCGCACAAAAGAAAGGAAACCGCGCAGCTGAAAAACACCAGCCTGAGCGGCTTGCGCGGTCGGGGCATCGCCGTGGCCAGCACGCTGCCCATCAGCGTGCCTACCCCGATGCAGGAGGATACCGTACCTACCGCCAGCTCGTCGCCGCCGGTGCGCGCCAGAATCATGGCAGGCATCAAGCCGTTTCCGCTCATGGAAGCCAGAAGATTGACAAAGGTAAAGAACAGAATCAGCCTCAGCAGCGCCGGGCGCTCCCGCCGAAGAAAGCGCAGCCCGTCCAGCGTGCCGCCGCGCGCTGTCTGCTCCGTCTGCACGGCCCGGGGGATGCGCACCAGTGCCAGCAGCATGCCCGCGCCCACAAGAAAGCTCGTCAGATCGATCAGCAGCACCCATTCCAACCCGCCGAAGGCCATGACCGCCGAGGACAAGGCCGGACAGGCCAGCGTGTTGACCGCTGCGGAAAACGACTGCATGCCCGACGCGCGCGCGTAATGCCTTGGCGGCACGATCTGCGACAGAGCCGCGTTGGACGCGGGCGACTGAAAGGCGTTGGTCATGCCCACCAGCAGGTTGACGGCATACAGGTGCCACAGCTCCAGCGCGTTTGCCCGCATCACCAGCAGCAGCGCAAGCGTGGCCAGCGCAGCCGTCAGGTCGCTCAGGAACATGACCGCCTTGCGGCTGGCGCGGTCCGCCACAGAGCCGCCCAGGAAGGTAAAAAACATTTCGGGCAGATAGCTGCACAGCGCCAGGACCGCCACGCTCGTGACCGTCCGCGCTCTTTCATACGACCAAAGCACCAGCGCAAACGCCGTCATGCGGCTGCCCAGCTGCGATATTGATTGTCCAAACCACAGGAAGAAGAAGTTCTTCCATTCCGAATACCAGTGTTTCATGGGAACCCGCTCCTTTTTGATCAATGCATGCAAAGGCGCAGGGCTCCACGGGGACAGGCCGGTTCAAGCCAAATGCTTCGCGCGCGCGTCCCCTGCCCTGCGCGAAGCAGCATCAATGCAAAGAGGCAGCCTCATCCGGCCCCTCCCCCTTTCATGGCCGTGTATCTCAAAGAATCAGCATAGCATCCCCAAAGGAAAAGAAACGATAGCGTTCCTCTACCGCCTCGCGATAGACGCGCAGCGCCTCCTCCCGCCCCATCAGGGCGGAAATGAGCATCAGAAGCGTGCTCTGCGGCAGATGGAAGTTGGTGATCAGCGCGTCGGTCGCGTGGAAGGCATAGCCGGGCGTGATGAAAATGCCTGTGTCGCCGCTCTGGGCACGCACGATCCCATCCTCGCCGGTGACGGTCTCCAGCGTGCGCACGCTGGTGGTGCCCACGCACACGCAGCGTCCGCCTGAAGCGCGCGCGGCGTTGATGCGCGCCGCCGCTTCCGACGGCACCTCATAGTGCTCCACATGCATATGGTGTTGGCTCAAATCCTCCGTTTTCACAGGACGGAAGGTGCCCAGACCCACATGAAGCACAATCGGCACCACGTCCACGCCCATTCCGCGCACGCGGTCGAGTAGCTCCGGCGTAAAGTGCAGGCCGGCCGTAGGCGCGGCGGCGCTGCCTTCCTCGCGGGCATAGACGGTCTGATAGCGGGTCTTGTCCATCAACTTTTCATGGATGTAGGGCGGAAGCGGCATCTGGCCCAGCTCGTCCAGAATTTCCTCGAACACGCCCTGATAGTGAAAGCGCACCTTGCGCCCGCCGTCCTCGGCGTTGTCGATGATCTCCGCACGGAGCAGCCCTTCGCCAAACACGCATATGGTTCCAGGGCGAAGCCTGCGGCCCGGCCGCACCAGCGCCTCCCATACGTCGCGCTCCAGGCGTTTGAGCAAAAGCAGCTCCACCGGCACGCCGGTGTCCTCCTTCTGCCCCAGCAGCCGCGCGGGAATCACCTTGGTCTCGTTGATGACCAGCGCGTCGCCTGCCCGCAGGAGCTGCGGCAGATCATAGAAATGCAGATGCCTGACGCTGCGGTCCGCGCGGTCGTACACCAGCAGGCGGCTGTGGTCGCGAGGCTCGATGGGCGTCTGCGCGATCAGCTCCTGCGGAAGCTCGTAGTCAAAATCGCTGGTTTTCATATTCTCAGCTGTTCCCCCTCATCAGGCGGCGTCTGCGGCTTGCGGCCCAGGTGTTCATAGGCGGCAGGCATGACCACGCGCCCTCTGGGCGTGCGCGTCAGGAAGCCCAGCTGCATCAGGTACGGCTCGTAGACGTCCTCGATGGTGGAGGCGTCCTCGCCCGTCATCGCGCTCAGCGTTTCCAGACCGACCGGCCCGCCAGCGAACTTGTCGATCATGGTTTCCAGCATGGCGCGGTCCAGCTTTTCCAGCCCCAGCTCGTCCACGTCCAAAAGGTCCATGCCCTGCCGGGCCACCTCCAGCGTAATCACGCCCCCCGCCCGGATCTGCGCAAAGTCGCGCACGCGGCGGAGCATTCGGTTGGCGATACGCGGCGTGCCGCGGCTGCGGCGGGCGATTTCCAGAATGCCCGCGTCATCCGCTCGCACGTTCAGAATGCCCGCGCTGCGCCGTACGATGGCCGCGAGCTCCTCTGGCGAATACATCTCCAGCCGAAACAGAATGCCAAAGCGGTCGCGCAGGGGCGCGCTCAAAAGGCCAGCACGCGTGGTGGCCCCCACCAGCGTAAAGCGAGGCAGATCCAGACGAATGCTGCGCGCCGTAGGTCCCTTGCCGATCATGATATCCAGCGCGTAATCCTCCATGGCGGGATAAAGCACTTCCTCCACAGAGCGGCTGAGGCGGTGAATCTCGTCGATGAAGAGCACGTCGCCGTCGCTTAAATTGGTCAGGATGCTCGCCAGGTCGCCCGCCTTTTCGATGGCGGGGCCGCTGGTGATACGGATGTTTTGCCCCATCTCGGCGGCGATGATGCCCGCCAGCGTAGTCTTGCCCAGGCCCGGCGGGCCATAGAGCAAAAGGTGGTCCAAAGGCTCGTGACGCTTGAGCGCCGCCTCAATGGAGATATGCAGATTCCGCTTGACAGCCTCCTGACCGATGTATTCCCGCAGGGTTTTGGGGCGCAGGCTCTGCTCCTGCTCATCCTCGCCCTGCCGGAAGCCCGTGGAAACGATGCGGTCGTCCATGCCCTATCCCCTCTTCCAAATCACATGTTTTGCGCCATGTGGCGCAGGGCCAGCTTGATCAGCTCGTCCGGCGTCTCCGCCTGGCCCTTGACGCCCTTGAGCGCGGCGGCCGCCTCCTGCGGCGTGTATCCCAGCGACTTGAGCGCCAGCAGCGCCTCACCCAGCGCATCCTGCGCGGGCGCATCGGGCTCGATGGCAAAGGCCGCGTCATCCAGCCCTTCCGCGCCGGAAAGCGCATCCTGCGCCAGCTTGTCCTTGAGTTCCAGGCTGATACGCTGCGCCGTTTTTTTGCCGATGCCCGGCGCGCGGGACAGCGCCGCCGCGTCCCCGGTAAGTATGGCCAGGCGCAGGTCCGCCAGCGGCATGCTGCCCAGCACGCCCAGCGCGCTCTTTGGACCAATGCCGCTGACGGAAGTCAGGCGCTTGAACATGTCGCGTTCTTCCTTCTGGCAGAAGCCGAAGAGCTCCATGGCATCCTCGCGCACGTTCATAAAGGTATACAACGCGCATTCCTGCCCGGCAGCGGGCAAGGCGGCCAGCGTGTTCATGCTGCACATCACGCGCAGGCCCAGGCCGCCGACCGTCATCACAACGGCCTCGCCCTCGCTTTTTTCCATCAGGGTGCCCTTTACCATTGCGATCATGTCAGCGCCTCACTTCATCTTAAACTGCTCGCGCGCGGGACCCGTCGCGGCATGGGTCAGCGCGATGGCAATGGCATCCGCCGCGTCGTCCGGGCGGGCGATCTCCTGCATGTGAAGCAGCAGCTTCACCATCTGCTGCACCTGCTGCTTTTCCGCCTTTCCGTAGCCGACGATGGCCTGCTTCACCTGCATGGGCGTGTATTCATACAGCCGGTCGGTGTACTCGGCGCACGCGGCCAGGCTCACGCCCCGTGCCGCGCCCACGGTGAGCGCCGTGGTCACGTTGCGCGCAAAGAACAATTCCTCAAAGGCGATTTCCTCCGGCCGGTACTGCCTCAGCAGCGCGCGCATGTCCCGGCCGATGCGGCACAGACGGTCGGGAAAGGACTGCTGCGGCGTGGTCAGAATGCAGCCATAGTCCACCAGGCGCTGCTTTCCACGCTCCGCCTCGATCACGCCCCAGCCAAGCGTGGCCAGGCCGGGGTCCACGCCCAAAACGATCATGCGCCACGCCTCCTTGTCTTTGCTATGATACAGGTTTTGTCTACGGTTGTCAAACGTATGTTCGACGGCGCAGACGCATTGCAAAGGGGGCGCCGCCCTCTGGCAGCCGCCCCCTGAAAGTCTGACGGCAAAAGCGCCGTCAGAGCGTGCGCATGTAGTTGGCGTAGTGCGCAAACACGATGCCCGGCTCCTCCAGCGTCGTGTCCCAGCGCTTGACCCACTCCAGAGAATAGAAGCCCTCGTAGCCGCCGTCCTTGAGCACACCTACGATCTCCTCCAGCGGCACGTCGCCAAAGCCGGGCAAGGCGTAGCGGTAGCCGTCCGCTGTGGCGGTGCTGTCCTTAAAATGGGTATGGCACAGCCAGGGACGCAGGTTCTGATACGTGATTTCCGGTTTTTCATGCATGAAGCGGTAGGGATGGTGCACATCCCACAGCACGCCCACGCCCTCACAGCTGATGGTGCTCATCAGCCGGGCCAACTTCTCGCTGTCGCTCCAGACGCCGTTGGTTTCAATCAGCATCTTCACACCGTGCTCCAGCGCGTAATGCCCCATCTCCACCGCACGGTGCTGCACATACCCCTCATCCACCGTGCCGGCAGGCTGAGGAACGGGCGCGGTCGCCATCACGCGCACATACGGCACGCCCAGCTTCTGCGCCAGGTGGACATAAGCGCGAATCTCCTCGCTGGTGGTCTGCTCCGTTTCGCGCAGATGGATGCAGCAGTCACTGTCCAGGCACGGAATCGTCAGATTCAGCCGGGCGAGCTCCGCCTTGGTTTTCTCCAGATTTTCATCAGAAAAGGCGGGGATGCTCGGAACCGAGATGTCGTTTCCGACGCCGCGCACCTCCACGCCGCCGTAGCCCAGATCGCAGGCGGTCGCCAGAATCTCACGCCAGCTCCAGCGCGGACAGCCCAGGGTAGAAAAGCTGATCTTCATGGCCGTCACTCCTTAAACTTGCATATCGGTTGTTGTTTATGATATCATTGCTTCATCCGTTGGTCAAGCCCTTGGCGGGCTTCGGTGAGGGTCTTTTCCGATGATGAGATGAGAAAGGGGGCTTTTCATGAGCCGTCGCAGGCGTTCAAGGCGGGGCGTTTCGCTGGGTACCGTCGTAATGCTGCTTTTGACGGTTGCGGTGGTGGGAGGATTCTGCACGCTGCTGCCCAGACTGACAGGCGTGACGGATGTGCGCACCAACGCGGCCGAGCTGGCCGTAGCCATAGATCAGTCCCTGTCCCAGATCGCCGCCTCCGGGGTGTCGCTGGTCGGGCCTACCCCTCAGGCTTCCGTGCTTCCCCCGTCCGATCTGGCCACGGCTACGCCCACACCCGCTGCCCCGACTCCCCAGCCCGAACAGCGCTTTTCGCTGTGTGCGGCCGGGAGCATTCAAATCAACTCCAACGTGCAAAAAGCCCTGACGGACGACGGTACCTACCGGTTTGAGATTCTTTTTGACGACCTGGCAGGCGATCTGGCCGCCGACCTGAGCATCGCCACGCTGGAAAACAACGTGATCGCCAGTGCCAAGCTGAGTGACTCCAACATTCCTGCGGACATGCTTGCGCCCCTGCGCGAAACCGGCGTAAACGCCCTGTGCCTTGGCTATTACGGTGCGCTCAACGGCGGCATTTCAGGGTTGGTGGAAACCCAGCAGGCCGTTTCCGCTGCAGGGATGACGCCCTATGGGGTATACGCCTCACAGCAGCAGCGCGACAGCCTCACCCTGATGGACGTCAACGGGGTTTCCGTTGCACTGCTCAGCTTTCAGAACGAGCTGACCTCCTCCGGAAAGCGCCAGACCAGCGACGAAGAGCAGGCCTTTGCCATCGCTTCCCAGCAGTTGCCCGTGATCACCGAGGAGATCGCCAAGGCGCGGCAGGCAGGCGCGAAGGTGGTCGTGGTTTCCCTCTGCTGGGGCAAGGAAGGCGCTACAGCGCCCACCAGCACGCAGACGGAGCTGGCTCAGGGAATCGCGGATGCGGGCGCGGACATCATTCTGGGCACGCATTCCGGCACGCTGCAAACGGTGGAGATTCTCACTGCCAATCGCGGCGACGGCAAGTACCATCCCGTGCTGTGCGCCTATTCGCTGGGCAACCTGTTCACCTACGACCGGGAAAAGCGGTCCACTTTGGCCAGCATCCTGCTCAGGTCCGACGTGGTATATGACCCCACCACCGACTGTGTGGCATTTGACAACCTCAGCTACACGCCCACCTATTCCTGGCGCGGCAAGGAGGACGGCGTGACCCGTTACCGCACCCTCCTCAACGACGGGCAGACCTACCCCGATTATGTGGATGATACCCAGCGGGGTGTGATGGAACGCTGCCTGACACTGGTCAACGATGTGATGGAGGGGACTCCTGTTTCTCCGGCGCAGTAACCGAGCTTCACACCACACGCATGGAGGAACGCGTTATGAGCGATTTTTCCGTGGACGATCTGAGCGTATGGGAGACGAACGCGGCCTTTTGGGATGCCTGCATGGGCGATGATTCCAATCCGTTTCACAGAGAGGTTGTCCATCCCGGCGTGACGGAGCTGCTCTCTCCCCAGGCCGGTGACGTTATCCTGGATATCGCCTGTGGAAACGGCAATTACTCCGCTTTCATGGCCAGGCGGGGCGCACGGGTCCTGGCCTTTGATCAAAGCCCGGCCATGATTGCGCTGGCAAGGAAACGCCAGCGGCCGTTCCGGGATAAGATTGAATTCTGTGTCGCGGACGCCGCCAACCTGGAAAGCCTGCTCCTGCTCCAAAGTACGCCGCCCTTGAGCAAAGCGGTTTCCTGCATGGCCATCATGGACATTTCCGACATCCGGCCCCTGTTTCAGGCGTTGCAAACGCTGCTGGCAGACAAGGGAATTTTCGTGTTTGCAACCCAGCATCCCTGTTTTGTGACGCTGACAAAGCAGTACCGGACCGAACACGCGTACCTGGGCGAAGCCATAGCAGGCCAGCCTTGCAAGCAGCGCTATTACCACCGCTCCATGCAGGAGATCTTCCGGTGCTGTTTTGACGCCGGCTTTGTGATTGACGGCTTTTTGGAGGCGTACTACCGCAATCCGGAAATCCCGGAGGTCATCATCGTCAGAGCCAGAAAGAGCTAGCCAACCGGCTTTTCGAGCCTTGCCATAACAGAAGAAGCCGCCCCGGCGCACATCGCACCGGGGCGGCACAGGCACAAACCCTTTCGGGAGGTTAGGAGGGCCGGTGGGCCCTCCAAAGTGGATTCGTATCGCCCGGCTCTGCCGGGCGGGCGGGGAGTTTGCGCCCTTGGGCGCAAACATTTCTTAATCTTCTGGCGGAAAAGGCCGCCGCAGCGGACTTTTTCGACATCATGAGCCGCCCCGGC
>CHCFC05602__coassemble_575_pt1 | contig 17598 bp, 15 predicted proteins | sample CHCFC05602__metabat2_high_PE_021 | metagenome-assembled genome bin CHCFC05602
GCTTTTCCTCCTCATGGAAAAAAGAGGCAGCAAAAAAAACATGCAAAAAACATTTCGCAATCCTCTTGACAAGGCGAATTTCCTGTCGTATCATACACGCAATCAAACCGTTGAGGAAGAGGAGTACCCGCCACAGGGCGCGGCAAAGGGAGCCGTGAAGAGTGAGACCACGGCGCGCGGCAGGGCGGCGAATGGACTTCCGAGGGCGGCGGCGAAAGCCCGTCTGGACCGTAGCCGCTGACGGGACCCGCACCCGTTATCCGGGCGGCGCGTATGTTGGTACGTGAAGAATGAGCCCGCCCATGGCGGGGAAATTGAGTGGCACCGCGGAAATACCGCCTCAAGCAACCTACGTTGCTTGGGGCGTTTTTCATTTCTCTCATATTCAGGAAAGGATGGATGAATCATGATGAAGAAGCTGACCGCCCTGGTACTGACGCTGGCCCTGTGCCTGACCGCCGCCTGCATGGCAACGGCCGAGACCGAAAAGACCTACACCATCGGCATCGCGCAGTTTGCCGAGCACTCCAGCCTGGACAACTGCCGCGAGGGCTTCATTCAGGGCCTGGCGGAGATGGGCTATGTGGAGGGTGAAAACGTGACCTTCATCGTGCAGAACGCGCAGGCGGATATGGGCCTGTGCCAGCAGATTGCCCAGCAGATGGCGCAGGAGTGCGACCTGGTGTGCGCCATCGCCACGCCCATGGCGCAGGCGGCCTTCAACGCCTGCATGGACAGCGGCAAGCCCGTGATCTACACCGCCGTGAGCGATCCGGTGGCCGCCATGCTGGCCAATGACGAAGGCAAGAGCGACTACAACGTGACCGGCACCTGTGACGTGCTGCCCGTGGAGGCCCAGCTCAAGCTCATCCGCTCCTTCCTGCCGGACGCCAAGAAGATCGGCATTCTCTACACCACCAGCGAAACCAATTCCGAGAGCCAGCTCAAGCTCTATCAGGAGCTGGCGGGCGCCTACGGCTTTGAAATTGTGGCGTCGGGCATTTCCACCGGCGCGGACATCCCGCTGGCATGCGATACCCTCCTGCCGCAGGTGGACTGCCTGACCAACCTGACCGACAACACCGTGGTCAGCTACCTGGCCGTGGTGCTGGACAAGGCCAACGCGCTGGGCAAGCCCGTCTTTGGCAGCGAGATCGAGCAGGTCAAGAACGGCTGCATCGCCTCCGAGGGCGTCGAATATATCTCCCTGGGCCAGCAGACCGGACGCATGGCCGCGCAGGTGCTGGAGGGCGCCTTTGCCGGCGACATCGCCTTCGTGAGCAGCGAGGGCGGCGACATGTGCTACAACCCGGGCGTGGCCGAGAAGCTGGGCGTGACGATCCCCGAGGCGGACCTCACCCGCGGCATTGACGTCACCCAGCAGTAAGCGGGCGGTCCGGCAGCCGCGTTCCCCGCTCCCGCGCGTCGGGAGCGGGCCTTTGGCGGCTTGAGCGGACGACGGAACCAAAGCGAAACGGAGGCCGGTTTCATGGGTATTTTCATCGGCATATTGGAAGAGGGGCTGATCTACGCCATTCTGGCGCTGGGCGTGCTGATCACCTACCGCATTCTGGACTTTCCGGATCTGACGGTGGATTCGTCCTTCCCGCTGGGCGCGGCGGTCAGCGCCATTCTGACGGTGAACGGCATGCACCCCGTGCTCACGCTCCTCATGGCCACGCTGGCAGGTGCGGCGGCGGGGCTGGTTACGGGCCTGATCCATGTCAAGTGCCATGTGCGCGACCTGCTCAGCGGCATCATCACCATGACGGGCCTGTATTCCGTCAACCTGCGCATTGCGGGGCGCGCCAATCTGCCGTTTTTCAACATGGACACCCTCTTTGACAACGCGCTGGTGGACAGCCTTCCCGCGGTGCTCGCGCCCTGGTCCAAGGTACTGGTGGTGCTGGTGATCGTGCTGGTGGTGAAGGTGATTCTGGACCTGTTTATGAACACCAAGGCCGGTTTCCTGCTGCGCGCAGAGGGCGACAACCCCGCCGTGGTGGCCACGCTGGCGCGTGACGGCGGACTGGTGAAGATCGAGGGGCTGGTCATCGCAAACGCGCTGGTGGCCCTGTCCGGTGCGGTGATGGCCCAGAAAAACCGCGTGTTTGAAATTTCAATGGGCACCGGCGCCATTGTCTTTGGCCTGGCGGCGGTGATCATCGGCACCAACATCTTCAAAAACCGGCAGAAGGTCAATTCGTCCACCGCCGCCATCGTGGGCAGCATCATCTACAAGGCCTGCGTGGCGCTGGCCCTGTCTCTGGGCCTGGTTCCCCAGGACCTCAAGCTCGTGACCGCGGCGCTGTTCCTCATCATTCTGGTGCTGGGCGGAATGCGAAAGAAGAAGGTGAAATTCCATGCTTGAGCTGCGCGACGTAAGCAAGGTCTATTCCCCCGAAACGGTCAACGAAATCTGTCTGTTCCGCCATTTCAGCCTGACCATTCCGGACGGGCAGTTTGTCAGCGTGGTGGGCTCCAATGGAAGCGGCAAAACGACCCTGCTCAACCTGGTCTGCGGCTCCATCCCCGCGGACGAGGGCAGCATTTTCATGGGCGGCCGCGACATCACCAAAATGAGCGAGCACAAGCGCTACCGCAACATCGGCCGCGTCTACCAGAACCCCGCCATGGGCACCTGCGGCACCATGACGCTGCTTGAAAACATGGCTATGGCCGACAACAAGAACCATCCCTACAACATTACCCCCGGCGTGAACCGCCGCCGCGTTTCCTATTATAAGGAGCTGCTGAGCGCGCTGGGGCTGGGGCTGGAGGACAAGCTCAACATCCCCGTAGGAGCGCTCTCCGGCGGGCAGAGGCAGGCGCTGGCGCTGCTGATGAGCACGCTCACACCCATTGAGTTCCTCATTCTGGACGAGCACACCGCGGCGCTGGACCCCAAGACCGCCGAGGTCATCATGCAGCTGACCGGACGGCTGGTGCGGGAGAAGGGACTGACCACGCTGATGGTGACCCATAACCTGCGCTACGCCCTGGAATACGGCGACCGCATCCTCATGCTGCACGAGGGTCGCGCCGTGCTGGACAAATGCGGCGAGGAAAAGCGCGCTTTGCAGCTTTCAGACGTGCTGGAGCTGTTTAACGAGATCAGCGTGGAGTGTGGCAACTGACGTATGGCGGCGGACCCGACCGGGTCCGCCGCCATGCTTTTCCTGTACTTACGGCAGCACCAGCACCTTGGTGCGCCAGGGCAGATGCGTCCACAGCCAGTACGCATTGATGGTATATTCATCGTCCGTGCGCCAGTCCACCCGCACGCAGCCCTCCGAGGCGCGTTGGCCCAGCTTTGCGCTCTGGTCCGAAAAATCCGACATGCCGTCCGCCCGCTCGCGATATCCAACCTGATGCAGCAGGTTGCCTCCGTCGATGCGGATGGGATAATCACATCGGTAGCCTCCGCTGTCAAAGCTCACCAGGCGGTCGGTGGTGAGAAAGGCGCCCGCGCGCGTCTCCCGGAACGCCTTGTCCGGCGCCTTGAGCCCCGTGCTCACGCGCGCGCATCCCACGGGCTTTCCTGCCTCATAAACGGTCAGGGTCTGCGCGCTCTTGTCGATGACCACGCCGTAGCGCGTGCTGGGCAGCACCATCTTGAGCTTCTTGGTGGGTACGTAGCCTTCGACGGGCGCGCCGTCCTCATGCCGCCAGGCGCGCACCAGCGTATAGCGCGCGCCGGTTTCCACCACTTCGACCGCCTGGGACTGTCCATGCACCTGCCCCACCACGTCGCTGTCCGGGTCCGGAGCGAGATAGAGGCGCTGGTGATCCTCCGCCTCGATATCGACCACCGCCACGGGGGTCAGCATGGCCTGCCACAGGTTTTCGTCGTCGCGGATGTCAGGCAGCAGCGGGCCGGTGGAGCCGAGCTCAGGCACTGGCTCGCGCCCGTTTTGGATCTCCAGCGGAAAGACGACGGCGTCCGCCTCCCGCCCCTCCAGATAGGCGCGCATCCAGTAGCGGCCCTCGGATGCCTTACGGCCGTTGGATTCTCCGTTCCACGCAATGCGGAAGCGCCCGCTGCCCTCCAGCTTCTTGCGGATGGAGGCAAAGCGCTGCGTGAGGTCCTCGTCCGCATAGCATTCCAGGCAAACAACGCCCGCACCCGTGACCGCGCAGTCCACAAACCAGGGCTCCGTGCGCCGGTGGTAGAGGGTTTCGCCGCTGGGCAGCGCATAGATCAGCGCGGCGGCAGCGCGTTCCACCGCAAGGAAGGTGTGCGTCACGCTGCGCTGGCCATCTTCGCCCGTCAGCCGAAGGAGCAGGTGATACTTCCCCGCACGCAGCGGCATGCCGCCAAAGGAGGTCGCATCCCAGCGAAGCACATTGCGGCCTGCCTGCACGGGCAGGTTTTCGCACAGCGGAAGCTGCGGCCCCGCGTCGTTCCAGATCTGAATGGTCAGCCATCCCGGCCAGGGTGCATTGACGGCAATTTCCGCCGGCTGGTAGGAGCGCACGGCGTCCGGCAGCTCCGCGGACAGTCCCTGTGCCATCGCGCTCGCGCATAGCAGCAGGCCCGCCAGCAGCATGGCCGTGCATAGGGTTTTCTTTTGCATGGTCAGCCTCCGTTCTTGGAAATGATGTCCTTGAATGAATAGACGTTTTTGAGCGCGGTCAGGTTTTTTTCGCTTGAATTTTGTAAAAAGACCGTCCGTTCACATCCGCGCCACAGAATGGTCACATGGCAAGAGTAGGATGGCCGTATGCCTGCGGGCAACGCGGATGGAAAGGGAGCGAAGCAATCGGTGAGAAGCAAGCGATGGTTACGGACGGCGGCCCTGCTTATGGCCCTGCTGCTGGCATGTGCGGCGGCCGTGGCGGACAGCGTTGAGCCGACGGGAGGGAAGGACCTCGCGCATGCGGGGAAGGTATCCGGCGGACCGTCCGCGTTAGCGGCCGAAAAAGGCGCGCATCCGGAGGGCGAGCAGCCGCCGGACCGGCCCGGCGGGGACGGTGAAGCGCCGGACGGTGCGCCCGGAGAACGGGGCGCGATTCAGCAGGGCGCGGCCGCGACGACGCTGGAAACGGATGCGGCGATCAGCGGCGGCAGTTTCACTTCGGTGAAGGACGATGAAAACGCCCTTCGCGTGACGAACATGGCGGAGGTGACGCTGACCGGAATCTTGATTCAAAAATCGGAAGGGGATACGTCAAGCACCGAAAACAGCGATTTTTACGGTCAGAACGCAGGGCTTCTGGCTACGGACGGCGCGCGGGCGGCGCTTACATCGGTGAGCGTGACTACCTCCGTGACCGGCGGCAACGCGGTGGTCAGCTATGGCGAGGGCACCGCCGTTTCCGTGACGGACAGCACCGTGCGCACCACCGGGGATCATTCCGGCGGCATCCATGTGGCAGGCGGCGGAGAGATGACGGCCTGGGATATGGATGTGGAAACGCAGGGGAATTCTTCGGCAGCCATCCGCAGCGACCGGGAAGGCGGCAGACTGACCGCCGAGGGCGGGCGCTACGTGACTCATGGCACCGGATCGCCGGCCATATACAGCACGGCGCAGATGGCGGTGTCCAACGCCCTTCTCACAGCCAACCGTTCGGAGGCCATTGTGGTGGAGGGCCATAACAGCGTGACGCTGACGGACTGCACGGTTTCGGGCGACATGCAGGGCACCTATGGCCCGGACAGCGGCGAAAATCTGCATGGCGTCATGCTGTACCAAAGCATGAGCGGCGATGCCGAGGAGGGCCAAAGCCGTTTTCGGATGACAGGGGGCTCGCTGACCACCCTGTCGGGCGATCTGTTTTATGTGACCAATACCGCCTGCGAGATTGAGCTCAGCGGCGTGGCGCTCACGACGGCCGAGGGCTGCCTGCTGCGGGTGGAGGGCAATTCGGGCGAGCGCGGCTGGGGAATGCCGGGCGAAAACGGCGGCCACTGTACGCTCAATGCCCGCGCGCAGACATTGAGCGGGACGATTCTGGTGGACGGAATTTCGTCGCTGGAGATGACGCTTTCCGAGGGTGCCGCCTTTGAGGGGGCCATCAATCCGGACGGACAGGCCGGAGAAGTGCATGTGACGCTTGCGGACGGATGCCGCTGGAAACTGACGGCCGATACGTATGTCACCAGCTTTGCCGGCGACCCGGCATGTGTGGAAACCAACGGTTACACCCTGTATACGGCGCAGTAGATGACCGTTTCCGGCGCATAGTTTTCTTCCGGATGGGAAACCCTTCCTCACGGAGCGATGCTTGTGGGGGAGGGCTTTTTCGATGCGGCGGGAACCCAATCGGACAGAGCTGGCGCTGCAGCTGATTGCGGCGCTGATGACGTTTGCGCTGTTTCTTTCCTTTGTATGGGCTGACGCGGCGGTCGTGGCCTGGGGCGACAAGGGCGATCAGGTGACGCTGATTCAGCAGAAGCTGAAACAGTACGGATATTTCAGCGGCACGGTGGACGGCGTGTTTGGCAAGCAAACCTATGACGCGGTGGTGTGGTTTCAGCGCAGAAACGGGCTGAAGGTGGATGGTGTGGTGGGGGAGAGCACGGCCGCGGCGCTGGGCGTGACCCTTGCGGGCAGCGTATCGGCCGCGAGCTATAACGAGAGCGAGACCTACCTGCTGGGACGGCTGGTGCATGGCGAGGCGCGCGGCGAACCCTACGTGGGCAAGGTGGCCGTGGCGGCCGTGGTGCTCAACCGGGTAAAGAGCTCTTCTTTTCCCAATACCATCAGCGGAGTGATCTATCAGGCCGGGGCCTTTGACGCCGTGGCCGACGGCCAGATCAACCTCACCCCTGACGAGGACAGCCTGCGCGCCGCCCGCGACGCGCTCAACGGCTGGGACCCCACCGGCGGCTGCCTGTATTACTACAACCCCGCAACCGCAACCAACGGGTGGATCTGGTCGCGCACGGTGCAGCTGAGCATCGGCAAGCACAACTTCGCCATTTGACCGGGAGGCGCGCATGCGGCTGAAGCATCATATTCTTCTGTATACCTTTTTGGGCGCTGCGGTGCTCATTTCCGTTTTCCTTACGCTGGATTTCGGCAACCGCCTCCAGCGAAGCGCTCAGGCGCTGGAGGATGCCTATGCCCAGCGCGTGTCGGAAACGCAGGAGCATCTGCAGGCCATCAGCCTGAAACTTGGCAAAATACCCGTGGCGGCGGATGCGCGCACGCAGGTGGAATTGCTCACGGGCGTCAGCCGCCAGGCCGACAGCGTGGTGAGCGGCCTGTCCGCCCTGCCGCTGAGCCATATCGCCATGAGCGATACGATGAAGTTTTGCAATCAGCTATCGGAATACACCATGGTGCTGGCGCTGTCGGTATCCGCAGGACAGCCGCTGAGCCAGCAGCAAACCACGGAGCTGAGCAGCCTGGAAAGCCAGTGCGCGCTGCTGCTGGGGCAGTTCGCCACCGCGCGGGAGACCATGGTGGCCGAAAGCCTGCGCCTGACCGCCCAGCCGGGGGTGTTTTATGCCGAGGCGCAGGCGGCCCAACGTCCGCTGGAGCAGGTGGCCGACCCCGACAACGGCATGAACTATCCCAGCATGATCTATGACGGCGCATTTTCCGACGCGAGGCATTACGGCACGCCCAAGGCCCTTGGGGAGGAACGCATCGACCAGCGGCAGGCGATGGAGACCGCCAGCGCCTTTGTGGGAGCGGAACGGGTTGGACGCGTGGAGGCGGCTCCGGACAGCGGAGGCCCGTTGGCCAGTTACGGAGTGACCCTTTTTCTCAACGACGGCGTGGTGCTCAACGCCGAGGTGACCCGGCAGGGCGGCATGATGCTGTGGATGGTACCTGAACACGCCAACTTTGAACCCACGCTCACGCTGGAGGAATGCGCGGAGGCCGCGCGGACCTTTTTGCTCGACCGGGGCTACGGCCAGATGGAGGACAATCACTATCAGGTGTATGACGGCCTGGCGGTGATCAATTTTGTGGCCGTGCAGGATGGGGTGCTGCTCTATCCCGACTTGGTCAAGGTACAGATCCGCATGGACACCGGCGAGGTGGTGGGCCTGGAAGCAAACAACTATCTGATGAATCATACGGCTCGTGCCGGGCTTGTGCCGGCGCTGTCCGCGGAGGAAGCGCTGGAGAAGGTGAGTAAGCGGCTTCAGGCGGATGAGGCGCGGCTGTGCGTGATTCCCTACCGCGAAAGCGAGCGGCTGTGCTATGAGGTGGCGGGCCGCTACGAAGGGCGCGAGTACCGCGTGTACATCGACGCGCTGACGGGTGAGGAAGCGGAGGTTCTGATGATGGTGGACAGCGCCGAAGGCCGCATGGCGGCCTGACGGAGAAAACAAAGAAAAGGTCCGCATATGACGCGGCATGGATCAAAGCGGAAGGCGCGCTGGCTGGACGGCGCGCCTTTTTTGCGCACCAAGTCAAAAAAACGGAATAGGATGATGTGAACACAGAAAGAAGGTGGCGAGCCATGCCGATTTATCGCGGCCTTTCATGCAGGGGATGCGGCGGCACCATGTGCCCCAACTGCGCGCTGCGCGGTTTCCCCGTATGGTTTACCGGCCCTGCGGGACATGAGGGCCCGACGGGACCCACCGGACCGACCGGCGCTACGGGGGCCACGGGAAGCTCCGGCGCTACGGGTCCCCGGGGAAGCAACGGCGTCACGGGTGCTACGGGCGCCACAGGTCCGACAGGTCCGACCGGTCCGGCAGGCTCGGCCAGCATGACCGGTCCCACGGGGCCTACGGGCGCCACGGGCCCGACCGGGACAGCCGGCCCCGCGGGACCGACGGGAAATACCGGCGCAACCGGCCCCACGGGGGCCACGGGGGCCACCGGCGCCACCGGTCCGACCGGAGCCGCGGGGCCCGCCGGCACGGACGGCCTGCAGGGAGCGACCGGCGCGCAGGGCCCTGCCGGCGCGACGGGTCCTACCGGCGCCACAGGGGCAACCGGCGCGGACGGCCTGCCGGGGGCGACGGGCGCGACAGGGGCGGACGGCCCCACCGGTGCGACCGGCGCCACGGGTGCGGACGGCCTGCCGGGCCTGCCGGGGGCGACGGGAGCGACCGGCGCTACGGGCGCGGCACCGGATGACGTATTCGCATCCTTTGCCAACATACAGGCCCTATGGGATCAAAACAGCCTGATCACCATGTTTCCCGATGTGACCGACCCCACGGGCAACATCGTCCAGACGGATTTTTCACGCATTACGCTCCAGCCCGGCTATTATCTGGTGGGCTACAACATATCGGCCATCTACCGCACCGCGAGCTATATGCAGGTCACGCCGAGCTATAACGGCACGTCGCATATGGAATCCTCGGTTTATTTTGCCACGAGCGTGAACGGAACCTCCGCGGGCGGCTCGGCGAATTTTATCATCTATGCGCCGGCGGAAACAACGCTGAGCCTGTTTTACAGCAGCCCTGTCCAGGCGACTGACGGCATTTTCAACATGATCATCGTCAAGCTCAACCGCACGGCCTGACAGCCATTCCTGATGAATATTACAGGCATTTCCGAAAGGCGCGTGGGAAGAAACGGTTCTTTCCACGCGCCTTTTTGCCATGCGGCAGAGGGGGAAAATACCAGTTTTTTTGCCTTCAAACAGGAGTTTGCCCCGGCCGAAGCGAAACGTAAAGAATTGTGCAAAGATCAGGCAGCGCGCTGACAAGGCTGCCGGTACCCGGGTGCTCAAATTCGAAAGACAGGGTGGTTGATGATGAAAATAGCCGAGGGTGTAACCATGGCGCTGCTGGGCTGCAGCCCCGACCTGTTCAGCGTCATAGGTGCCGTGGCGTACCTTGCGGGACTGTGGGCGATTTTTGTAAAAAGCGGCCTGAAGGGCTGGTGGGCGCTGGTGCCCTGCGCACGCCAGTACAATCTGGGGCTATGCGCGGACCGGGAGCCGGAGGGCCGGACGCTGGCTGTGCTGGACTTCCTCATGATCCTTATGAGGTTGCCTGGCATACTTTTTCAGCTGGACCCCGTGACCGAACTGTTCCTTGACCTGCTGTGGCTGGTCATTGGAATAATTGACGTGATTTATCTGGTCCGCGTGTACAACGGGCTGGTCGAGGTCTACGGCCGCCGGAAGGGATGGGTTGTCCTGTGGCTGTTCGTAAGCTTCGTTCCTGCGCTGCTGTGGGGGCTGCGCAAGAAGTATCAGCCCCTGTGGAAGGTAGAGGAGATCAAAAGCGATGCCGCCAACTTCTTTTCCGGGAAAAGGGCGGATGTGCTGGACAAGGGACTGACGGTCAACCTGGAGGAGAGGACCGTCCGGGAGTTTTTCAGGAAGAAATATCTGCTTAGGGATATCCATATGTACATCAAGCCCGGACATATGGTGCTGCTGCTGGGCGGCAGCGGCGCGGGGAAAACCACCTGCATCAATGCCATCAACGGCTATGAAAAGGCCAAGGCCGAGGTGGTGCTCGACGGCACCGACATGTACAAAAATTACAAGGAGATGCAGTACAACATCGGCTTTGTGCCCCAGATGGACCTGATGCGCGGGTCGGACAGCGTGTTTCGCACGCTGATGGACGCGGCCAAGCTGCGCCTGCCCAAGAATTTTACCGGCGCGGAGCGCAGGGCGCGCGTGGAGGAGGTCATGGGGATATTCGGCCTGACCCCGGCCGCGACCCATATGGTGACCAAGCTGTCCGGCGGCCAGCGCAAGCGCCTGTCCATCGCCATGGAATTTCTCTCCAACCCCTCCCTGTTCATTCTGGATGAGCCTGACTCCGGTCTGGATGGCGTGCTGGCCCGCGAGCTGTTTGAGCAGCTGCGTATGATTGCCGACCAGGGAAAGATCATCATTGTGATTACCCATACGCCGGACCGGGTGAGCGATCTGTTTGATGATGTGATCGTGCTGGCCAAGGATGGCAAGCGCACGGGACGGCTGGCGTATTTCGGCCCCATTGACCAGGCGCGCACCTTCTTTGGCAAGCAGAGCATGGAGGAGATCGTCAAGTCGATCAACCGCAAGGAAGAGGGCGGCGAAGGCCGCGCCGACGAATTCATTTTGAAGTATGCGGAGGTGCAGCATGGCTGAAGCGTATGTAAAAAGGAAGGCCGTCCGAAAAATCCGTCACAGGGGCCGCGTCAGCCAGATTCCCATCTATGTCGGCAAGCAGCTGCGCTTTTTCATCTATCAGAGCGACTGGAAGGTGCTGCCCATGGCAGCAATCGTCGCCGCGCTGGTCAGCATGGTCATCCGCAAGGATTTCTTCCTGACCATGGAGGGAAGCCTCAAAGGCGCGTTTGCCCTGGCCTGTGTCGCCATCTGGAACGGCTGCTTCAATTCCATTCAGTCCATCTGCCGCGAGCGGCCCATCATCAAACGCGAGCACCGCTCCGGCATGCATATTTCCTCCTATGTGGCGGCCCATATGATTTATCAGTTTGTCCTGTGCCTGGCGCAGACAAGCCTGTCGATGTACGTGATGCGGATGATGGGCGTCGCCTTTCCGACCCCGGGCTTCATGACCCGGTGGATGATTGTGGATGTGGGCATCTCCATGCTGCTGATTTCCTACGCGGCGGACATGATGAGCCTGTTTATCTCCTCTGTGGCGCATACGACCACCGCGGCCATGACGGTGATGCCCTTTTTGCTGATTTTCCAGCTGGTGTTTTCGGGCGGCCTGCTGCCCCTGCCGGACTGGACCCGGCCGTTGGCGGATTATACCATCTCCAATTACGGCATCCGGGTAATTGCGGCACAGTCGGGATATAACGAAACGCCCATGGTGACGGCCTGGAATACCCTCTACAAGATGCGGGATAGCGAAATCGGAGGCACCGTGACCCTGGGACAGATCCTGGACCTGCTGGGGGATAAGGACAATGCGTTCCTGGCCAGCCATCAGGATTTGGAGGTTCTCAGGCCCTTCACCGTGGGCGAGGCGGCCGAGATCCTCACGGCAGCCGATGAGGTCCTCCATTTCAGCGATCGGGAAATCACCCCCGCCCTGACCCTTCGGGAGATGCTGACCGCTCTGCTGCAAATGGAGGGGCTGGAGGCGCTCTGGAGTCAGACGCTCGTGCCGGCCACGGAGGAAAGCGCAGCCGTCACGGCGGGAAGCGTGCTGGAAAGCCTGCTGGAGGATAAAGGGATGCAGGCGGCTCTGGACCAGGAGGTCAGCAGCACCCTTACGCTGGGGCAGATGATGGAGTCGCTGGGCATCGGTGAGATGGTGGAGGAGATGAAGGACGAGCAGCTCAACCAGGCCGTTACGCTGGGGGAGATCACGGATTTCCTGGTGCAAAGCGAAGCGCTTCAGGCGCGCAGGGAGCGGGAGTTTACCTTCAGGACAACCGTCGGCGACCTGCTCGATCTCTTCGGCGAGGAAAATGTCCAGGCGGCCATTGAACAAAGGACGGCGGAGGCCAGCTACAATCCCGACTATGACCGGACGGTGGCAAATGTGCTGAAAAACTGGCTGATGCTGATAGCCTTTGCGCTGGCGTTCGCAACGCTGTCCGTCATCTCCCTGGAGATGATTGACCGGGACAAGCGATAGAAAAGGAGCTGGTTTTCCCGCGGCTCAAAGCAAATCGCGGCTCTGCCCATGAGGCGGAGCCGCGATCGTTGTTTTTTTGAAGCCATGCAGGCGAAAGCAGACGTGAGACCAGACAGAAAAACTTATCCCTTCGCCGTTCCCTCTGCCCTGGCCGTGGCGGAGGGAATCTCGCCTGCACGGCTGAGGGCCAGCTTGGTCACCACAGGGCCTACCAGCTCATAAATGAGCGTTCCGGCCAGGACCACGGCCTGGATGCGGCTGCCATAGGCAGGCAGACGCGTCAGGGCAAGCTGTGCCATGCCGATGGCCACACCGGCCTGCGGAATCAGGGTGAAGCCCAGATACTTTTGGACGTTGGGATGCGCGTTGACTACACGCGAGCCAAGGAACGCGCCGAGCCATTTGCCCAGCACACGGACCAGCACATAGCATGCGCCCACCACGCCCACCGTGGGCAGGACGGACAGGTCCAGCTCTGCGCCGGAAATGACGAAGAACAACAGAAACAGCGGCGGGGTGAAACGGTCCGTCTGTTCGATGATCACGCTGGCGGCGGGGCACAGGTTGGTCATCACCGCGCCGATCATCATAATGCACAGGAGGTTGCTCAGCCCCCACATGTCGCACAGCGCCAGCGCCAGGAACACAAAGGCGATGGTCAGCGCCAGCTTGTTTCCGCGCGAGCGGAAGAAACGTGCCAGCAGGCTTTGCAAAAGGCCCAGCGCCGCGCCCAGCATGACCGACCCCACGATTTCCAGAAGGGGCGAGATAAGCATGCCCTGCACCGTCATGGCCGCACCGCTCTGCAGCGTCTGGGCGATATTCATGGAAATGGCGAAGGCGATCAGGCCCAGCGCATCATCCATGGCAACCACGGGAAGCAGCATTTCGCTTACCGGGCCGCGCGCCTTGTACTGGCGGATGACCATCAGCGTCGCTGCGGGCGCGGTAGCTACGGCGATGGCGCCCAACGCCACGCACATGGGCAGGTCAAAGCCCGGCACGCCCGCCAGGGAACAGCCGATCAGCACCACATCCACCAGAATGACCGCTCCCAGCCCTTCAAAGGCCGTGATCGTCAGCGGCTTGGCACCGATGCGCTTGAGGTAGCTCATCTTGAACTCGGCGCCGATGGAATAGGCGATGAATCCCAGGGCGGCCTCCGTGACAACAGAAAAGCCGTCCAGCATATCCCGGGGAAGAATCCCCAGCACCGACGGGCCGATGATCAGGCCGCCCACCAGAAAGGCCGTCACGTTGGGCAGCCGCACCAGCCGCGCCAGACGGCTCACCGCCAGCCCGGCCGCGATGGCGATGGACAGCGCCAGCAGCGTATTCATGGCTTCATCCCCTCCACAAACAGCGCCGGCACAGCAAACAGAATCCCCGTATCGGGTCGGTCCAGACCCCCGGTCACCCGGTTGATCACCTCGCGTGCCATCGTCACCTGCTCGTCGCTCAGCACCATGACCAGCGTTTTGCTGCTCTTGCGCTCCGGATCGAACAGCTGCCGCAGCGCCGAAAACATGGGGAGATCGTCACCGCTCTGGTCGATGACGCGCATCATGCCGGTGCTGTCCAGCACCGTACCGCCGTGAATGCCGCTTTTCAGCAGCGCTTCCAGCAGTTCCTCCAGGCACTCCGTGCGGTTGAGAACCAATGTCAAAACCTGCATGCACTCACCTTCATTCAAAAGGATCGGCCCCCTGCTGGGCCATCCAACAGAATAGACCTGTTTTGGACAAAAAGCAAGGGTGACGGCGAATTTTCTCGCCGCCACCGGGTCTGTTTTCAAAAAGGCGCAGCCTGTGCATGACTCCGGGCAGGCCGTGCTGCCTTACAGGAGCGGCAGCAGGTGCTCGGCACTCAGACGGGCATCCTCCAGCGCAGGGCGCTCGGGACTTTCGTCCTGTTCCACCACCAGCCAGCGGGCGCCGGCCTCGTGCGCGGCTTCCACCAGTGCGGGGATGTCCTGGCATCCGCCGCCCAAAGGTTTGAACATAAAGGGCTGACTGCCGTCCTCGCGCACGGGCGCATCCTGTCCCAGAAGGGCATAGGGCGCGGAGCCATCCGACTCGCCGATATAGTCCTTGAGATGCACCACGGGACAGCGGTCCGCATAGCGGCGGATATATGCCGCGGGGTCCGCGCCCGCGTAGCGAATCCAGCAGGTATCCAGCTCGCTCTTGAGCACGGAGGCGGGCACCGCCTCATAGAGGAAATCCAGGGCCGGCATACCGCTGATCTGCACGAATTCAAAATCATGGTTGTGATAGAGAAGCGTGATGTCGCGCTTTTTGCACTGGCGGCCAAAGGTATACAGCGTTTCCAGCACGCGGGCGAAACCGGGCTGACCCGGCCGGTCCTCCTTGGCAAGATAGGGCACGGCGATGCAGCCGCACTCAAGCTCTTCGTGGTAATCCAGAACGGATTGCATGTCATCCCGGATCTGCTGCAGGGGCACATGGCTGCTCACGGCCTTCAGGCCGGTGTGCTTGAGCAGCTTGCGTACCTCCTTGGCGTTTTTTTCAAAAAATCCCGCAAATTCCACGCCCTCGTAGCCCATGCGGGCAAGCTGGTCCAAAACGCCCTCCAGGTCGTTGCTGGCGTCCTCGCGCGCTGAGTACAGCTGATAGGCGGGGGAGAGATGTTTGCTCATGGGAATGCTCCTTTATTGTTTTTTGGCCGCCTGTCGGGCGGCCGAAGCGCCTGTGGCACCGTATGACATTCATTCCCTTTGCAAGCCGGGTTTTCCTGCCGGAAGTGCTGTTTCGCCAAAGATTTTACAATCCGGGACAGATTTTGCCCGCCCATGGGGACAAAAAACACCGCAGCCTTTTGATCTCATGCTGCGGTGCGCATTTTTTCAGATGTCGATAAATTCGCGGAACTCCCGCATGATCCCGATTCCGTCGGGATAGTGCGCCGCAAACTGGGGCACGGCATGGCTGGGGAAACTGTTGCCCTCGATGAACACGGGCCCCTTTTCGGTGACGGCCACATCCCACGCCACAAAGCGCATCTGCGGCACCTTCTGCGCGGCCTTGAGACACATGGCCTTTGCTTCCTCAAAGAAGGGCACCTCGAAGCCCACGATGGGGGTATGCGTCATGGGGTGCTCGGTATAGGTGTTGCCCTGCTTATCCGCGCCTACGGTGAGCAGTTTTCCGCTCTCCAAATCCACCCTTGCGGCCATGCCGCCCTGATCGACGTTGTCCATCACCTTGCCGTTGCCGATGCGAAGGAAGGCATAGACGATGCCCTGCTTTTTATCGCCCAGCAGCGTTGCGATGCGAATGGTGTTGACCGACGTGGGGCAGAGCGCCATCAGCCGCGGATGCTGGATGACCCGTTCCTCGATGATGCCGATTTGTCCCGCCAGCAGCTCCTTGAGAAAATCGTCCTCACGGCCCTGCCAGTCGGATGCGGTGTAGCGGGCGATGCCCACGCCGCTGCTGCCTTCAAGAGGCTTGGCGATAATGTCCGGATGATCGGCCAGGAACGCCTTGAAAGCAGCCGGGTCGGTGTCCGGGCTGAGCTTCATCCAGCCGCGGCCGACCTCTTCCTTGAACAGCTCGTTGAAGGTGGCCTTGTCATCGAACAGGTACCAGTATGCCTTGTCGTTCATCCGCCGGACGATCTGATTGCTCAGCCCGCGCGTGATCTGGGTTTTGCGCTGGGCGTCATTGAGCCGGTACATCTGGGCGATTTTGTAGTCCACATACCCGGCGTTGTACTTCAGGGCGCAGCGCAGCATGTCCGCCAGCAGCCACAGACGGCTTTTTCCGCTGGACTTGCGCAGCATACCCGCCGTTTTCCACATGGCCTTCCAGTCCATGCGCACGAGCCGCTTAATAAAGAAGGAAAACTTCGACATACCCCCTGCCTCCCCGCTTTATACGTTGAAGCGGAACAGAACCACGTCGCCGTCACGCATGACGTAGTCCTTTCCCTCGCTGCGCACCAGGCCCTTGTCACGGCAGGCGGCCATGCCGCCCTGGGCCTTGAGGTCCTCATAGGATACGACCTCGGCACGGATGAAGCCGCGCTCAAAGTCCGTATGAATCTTGCCCGCAGCCTGCGGGGCCTTGGTTCCCTGCTTGATGGTCCATGCCCGGCATTCGTCCGCGCCTGCCGTAAGGAAGGAAATCAGCCCAAGCAGCGTGTAGCAGGCGGCGATCAGCCGGTCCAGACCGCTTTGTCCCAGACCCAGCTCGGTCAAAAAGGCATCCTTTTCCTCCGGCTCCATCTGAGCGATTTCTTCCTCTATCTGTGCGCTGATGGTAAATACCTGCGAGCCCTCGGCCTGAGCGATCTCGCGTACCGCGCGCACGTGGGCCGATTCCTCCTGACCGATTTCACTGTCGGCGATGTTGGCGGCGTAGATCACGGGTTTATCCGTGAGCAGGAACCAGCCGGATATGATCTCGCGTTCCTCGTCGGTCATGACAAAGGTACGCGCAGGCTTGCCGGCCTCCAGATGCGCCTTGAGGCGTTCTCCAACATCCGCCTCCAGCGCCTTGAGCTTGTCGCCGTTTTTCAGGAGGTGACGCGCTTTCTCCGTGCGCCGCTCCACGGTTTCTAGGTCTGCCAGGATCAGCTCCAGGTCGATGACCTCGATGTCGCGCCGGGGGTCAATGCTGCCATCCACATGGATGATGTTTTCATCCTCGAAGCAGCGCACCACATGCACGATGGCGTCCACCTCGCGGATATGAGAAAGGAATTTATTGCCCAGTCCCTCGCCCCGGCTGGCGCCCTTCACCAATCCGGCGATATCCACAAACTCCACCGTGGCCGGCGTTACCTTCTTGGGCTGATACATCCGCGCCAGCTCATCCAGCCGCTCGTCTGGCACGGGCACCACGCCGGTGTTTGGCTCGATCGTACAGAAAGGATAGTTGGCCGCCTGCGCGCCAGCGCGCGTAATGGCGTTGAACAGCGTGCTCTTGCCTACGTTCGGGAGTCCTACGATACCCAGCTTCATTTCGTCCACTTCCTCAGTATATGCGTTGTCCAAGAGGTAGTATAGCCTGATTTGGGCAAAAATGCAATTTGGTTTTATGGCAAAACGCTCTGCCGGAGGTCGACCACGAACGTTC
>CHCFC05602__coassemble_580_pt1 | contig 17510 bp, 15 predicted proteins | sample CHCFC05602__metabat2_high_PE_021 | metagenome-assembled genome bin CHCFC05602
AGAATTGGCTGACCCTCAAAACGAAAGCCGGCTGCTGGCATCTGTTTCTGATTCTGGTAGCGGCGATCCTGGTTTTCAGCTGCTGCGCGCAGCTGATCACCACATCCGGCGGGCACATCAAGGTGCAGAAGATGACCATTGATGCCCGTGGGGCAAAGCTGGAAGGCGACCTGTACTATCCCGCCGGCGTAAGCGACGAGGACAAGCTGCCGGCAGTCATCGTGGTTCACGGAGGCGGCGTGAACAAGGGCAATTACAAGAGCATTGCCGAGGAGCTCGCCCGCCGTGAATTTGTGGTGTTCAACATCAACGCCTACGGCACGAGCGGCAGCGAGATGCCGCCCTACGACGAATACGACCAGGGTGTGGACGGATACAACTCCTTCGGTTCCTCCTGCGGCGTGCTGGACGTGGTGGAGTTCCTCCGGACGTTCCAGTTTGTTGACCAGACGAGGATCGGCATTGCGGGTCATTCGATGGGCTCCATGAAGGCGGAATTCGCCGCCATGCTGGACGACAGCTAACTGACCTTCAACGACCTGATGATCAACGTCCTCTACGATACCTTCGGACAGACCTTCACCGAGGAAGAGATCGTCATGGACGCGGATGAGCTGGCCAAGGCCCGTCTGACCGGGGATCAGCTGGCGTATTACGAATACCTCCGGGTGGAGAAGAAGGAATGGTTTGACACCCGCATCCGCTCCGTGCTGATCATCGGAACGCCCGGCAGCCGTCTCATGCCGCGCAAGGAGGTCAGCGTCGCGGGCTATACCGTGAAGCGCAACTGTCAGGTGAATGCCGGCACCATGAGCGGTACATACGACTCGATGGCGTATGTGACCAGCGATTACGGCCTCGACGGGCTGTACATGACCGGCGAAATCGCTACCGACACCTGGTACGCGACGGATGATCTGGCGCAGAAGAGCACGATCGTCGGCACGATCGACGATTCCGTGGCCGACAACGCCGAGATGAAGGCGGCCATGGACAACCGCCAGGCCCGCTTCGTCACCTACAACCCCGAAACGCACAGCAAGAATTTCTTCTCGGTCGCCACGACGTCCGATGCCGTCGTGTTCATGACCCAGACGCTGCAGTACAACTGCGGCGACCTGAGCGACCCGGAGACCCAGCCCCTTGATCCGGAAAACTCCGTGTTTGTGCTGCGCGAAATCTTCAACTTCCTGGCGATGTGCGCGATGCTGGCCATGCTGGTGCCGCTGGCGGCGATCCTTTGCAAGACCTCGTTCTTTGCCGACTGCGTGGGCAAGAATGAGCCCAATGGCCGCGTGTTCTCCAAGAAGCGGTACTGGATCATCAGCGTGATCTCGCTGGTGGTCAGCTTCCTGATCATCCTGTGGATCAACGACAACATCATGGCGCCCACGCTTTACAGCAGCGATTTCTTCCCGCTGTGGCCCGCCTTCTGGCTCGCGCCGATCTTCCTGGGCCTGTTTGCTGCGGTTTCGCTGATCGAGCTGGCGATATGCTGCGCAATCGACAAGAAGCGCTACGGAAACACGAACCTGCCGCAGCTCAACATCGCCCTGGGCTTCAAGGGCGTGCTCAAATCGCTGCTGATGGCGTTCATCCTGGTGCTGGCGGGCTATGCCTCGCTGGCCCTGATCAAGTACCTCTTCAATCAGGATTACAGGATGTGGATGTTCGCCTTTGACGAGCTCAAGGTCGAGCACTGGTGGTATGTGCTGCTGACCATGGCGTTCACGTTTGTCCAGCTGGTGATTGGCAGCGCGATGATGAACTACCACCGCCGCACCGATATGCCGGAATGGCTGGATGAGCTGCTGACCGTGCTGTTCAGCTCTGTCGGCATCTGGCTGGTCGCACTGATCAACATTCTGGTGCTGCATTCCGGCGGGGCCATGTTCAGCAACTGGCAGTTCACCTACCAGTTCCTGCTGGCCGTTCCCGCTACGGTCTACCTGTGCCGCAGGCTCTACAAGGTGACCCGGAGCGTATGGCTGGGCGCGTTTGTCACCGGCCTGATCCTGGGCTGGTCCTTCGTCGGCCCTGCCGGCTACATCATCTACCACGCCCCGAGCTGGTTCAGCGTATTCTTCCATATCTGAACCCATCCGGCGTCCGTGAAAGGAAGCCGGAGAAGGAAAGAGGTTGCCGCATCAAGCTGCGGCAACCTCTTGTTTTTGGAAAGGCTGAACAGGCTTTTCCATCCGTTTCAGCCCTGGTCCGCCGATACGGCCCGGCGGGAGGCACCCTTCGCCCGGCGCCGCACGCGGGTGGCGCTGCAGGGCTGCACGCCGTGGCATTGCAGCCAGCGCACGGTATCCTGCACGGTCAGGCACAGGTCGCGCGGGTGGTAGCCCAGCTCCGCAGTGGCCTTGTCATGCGAAAAACGGTCGTTGCTGGCAAGCGCCTGGAGGGAATAGGCGGTGTAGAGCGGTCTGCGCCCGCGCATCCTGGCGGCTGCGGCCAGCAGCGGAGCGGCAGCACGCGCCAGCCACAGCGGTAGCACCGGAAGCCGGCGCCCGCCGCAGGCCTGCCGTACCATTTCGAGCATGTCGCTGATGTCACAGCGGCGGTTGCTGAGGATGTAGCATTCGCCCTTTCTGCCGTTGAGCGCCGCTGCGATGCAGCCCCATGCCACATCGCGCACGTCCACCATGTCATATCCGCCGCGCACGCAGGCGGGCAGCTTGCCTGTCATGAAATCCCGGATCACCTGTACCAGATGATTGCCCCCACTCTTGTCATAGGGGCCCAGAATGCCGGAGGGGTGCACCACCACCGCATCCAGCCCGGCCGCGGCGGCGTCCAGCACGTCGCGGGTGGCCTCAGCCTTGGTTTTGGCGTAGCTGCCCACCACCGCATTCGGCGAAAAGAACGTGGTTTCCCGCAGTACACCACCGTTTGGGTCCTGCGCGATGGCATGTACGGAACTGACATAGACCATCCGGCGCACGCCGTATTGCCGGCACAGCGCCAGCACGTTGCGCGTACCCTCCACGTTGACGCGCCGCAGTTCCTCATAGGGACGGTCGCCGATGTCGATGAGCCCGGCGGTGTGGATGAGCACGGTTTTTGCGGGGTCCGTCCCCTCCAGAAGCGGGAGAAGCGTCTCCGGGCGGGTCACGTCGCCGGCAAAATAGCGCGTCCGCCCATCGTCGGCGACGCTTTCGTGCGGCAGCACCAGCCCCCGTACCTCGGCCTTGCGATCCTCAAGCAGGCGGATGATGGCGCCGCCCAAATGCCCGGCCGCCCCGGTTACAATCCAGGCAAACATATCATACACTCCCTCCCGAAATCATACAGGACTGTTGATTATCTTTTCTGACTGGATTATAATGCGAATGGCGGATGGAAACAACCGTCAGAAAAATGGCATCTGATCGGTTTTTGAACACAGAATGGCCCAAATGTATGGAGGAGATGTAACAAATGCCGGGAACCAAGGACCATCGCGTGCGGGTGACGCAGCGGCTGATTCGGGAGGCCTTTACCGACCTGCTCAAGCAAAAGCCCATCCAGAGCATCTCCATCAAGGAACTGTGCGAAAAGGCGGGCATCAACCGGGGGACGTTTTACGCGCATTACCGCGATATCTACGATCTGCGCGAGAAGATTGAAAGCGAGATGTACCAGGCTGTGCTGGGCGAGCTCAGGCCGCTGCTGGACAGCGAGGGAAGTGTCACCTATCGGGACATCACCGCGGCGGTATTCCAGTGGATGCGTGAAAACCGCGACATGTGCGAGGTGATTCTGGGGGAGTACGGGGACCGGACCTTCATGTGGAAGATGCTGGACCTGGGCCGTATGGTATGCCAGGAGAGCTATCAGCGCATGTTCGAGGGCGTATCGCCCAGGGATATTTCCTGGTTCTATGCCTATGCCAGCTGGGGCTGCATCGGGCTTTTGCGCCGCTGGCTGTGGGAGGACATGGAAACGCCCGCGAGCGAGGTCGCGGGCATTGCCGAGCAGCTGATCGGCCAGGGTATGGCATTTTTGAGTGAAAAGCAGAAAAGCAGGCAGCCGTAAGGCGCGCCCGTCAGGAAAACAGCCGCCGGGGGCGGGCTTCGATGGCGTGCGCGGGGCACATCTCCTGACAGCAGAAGCAGGAGATGCAGCCCCTGGAGGTCATGACCGCCTTGCGGTTCTCGATGCGGATCAGATGCATGGGGCAGGATTCGGCGCAGCGGCCGCAGCCGACGCACCTGGCGGCATCCACGTGGGGCAGGGCGCGGCCCCGGCCAAAGAAGCGATGGAACAGCCCCTTGCGCGAGAGAAAACGTTCCTTCCCCAGGACGGCGTCCGGCAGGCGGAAGGGCGGGTCGGCCGGGATGAGGGCATCCCCTGCAAGCACGGTGGGCTCCTGCATCAGCCCGCGGCGACGGGCGGCCTGCACGGTGGGCGGCATATCGCCCCGCAGTCCCATGAGCAGAGCGGCCTGCTCATCCAGCGCATAGGGCGAGCGGGAGCACAGCGTCATGCCCATGTAGCGCACCTCACCGCCGCCGGGCCCGTTGCCCTCAATGCAGTCAACGGCGTCCAGCAGCGTGATCTGCGGGGCCACGGCCTGGGACAGGTCGATGAGCAGGTCGCTGAAGGCGCCGATGGTGGGCTTGAGACAGTGCCATTCCGGTTTTTTCAGCCCGGGAATGCAGCCGAAAAGGTTCTTCACCCCGGCGGTCATTACCGTCAGGCCGTGGGTTTTGAGCTTGGCGCAGTTGATGATGTAATCAGCCTTGAGCACGGGCGTGATCAGCGTGAAGCCGTCGCGCCGGCCGCTGGAAACGTCCAGATTGAGCGTAAGCAGCCCCTCAAGCGGCGAGAGGCCGCAGGCCGCATAGAGCTTTTTGAGCATGGCCGCGCTGTAGACGCCGCCGGGGCTGTCCGCAAGGGTGATCTGCGATATGCCGTGCGCGCGCAGCCAGCGCGCCACCGCGGCCAACACCTCCGGATGCGTGGTCACGGCCAGCGCGGGTTCACGCGCGGCCAGCAGGTTGGGCTTGAGGAGCACATGCATGCCGGGCCTTAGATCGCGCGCCACGTCGAGGGTCTCAAAATGAGCGGCCACGGCGCGGTCCAGAATCTCCGGGGCATAGCGGCCGGCAGCCTGTACGGATACGATGGGCATGATATGCCTCCTTTGCGTGTGAGTTGGTGGGGAGAGGGATCAAAAGGAGCCGCCGGTCCTGGGCGTTATGCCAAAATGCCGCCAGAATGCCAGATATGCGGCTTCATCGAGCCCGCCGCCAAAGACCATCAGCTCGTAGGTTTCCCCCTGCCATCGGTAGCTTACGCCCGAAGGGGTGAAGCCGGCGCGCTGGTAAAACGCGCGGCGGCGCACGCGCTGCGCATGGTTGGGCGCGTCGGGAAGGAGCGCTTCCAGATCGGCAATGAGCCGCTGGCCCGGCTTGAGGGCCTTGAGGGTTTCCAGCGCCGCGGAACCCAGCCCCTGATTGCGCAGCGGCTCCTCGATGGCGAAATAGAGAATATGGGTGATGTCGGCATGTGTGAGAAGGCTGACGAAGCCCGCAAAGGCGCCCTCATGATAGAAGGCGGTCAGCTCGCACGCCCCGTCGGGGCTGGGCAGCAGCACGTCAAAGGGACGGCGCTCATTGGCGGGAAAGGCACTTTCATAGAGCCTTTTCACGCGGGCGAGGTCCGGATGCTCCGTGGCCAGGAATCGGGCGGTCAAAGGTTCATGCATGCGTTTTCAGAATGCCCTCCAGATACAGCAGCGCGTTTTCGGCGCAGCCCTCCTGCGGCAAGCGGCCCTGCTTGAGCCGGTATTCATAATCGAGCAGGAAGTCATAGGCCGCACGCAGCCGCGCCTTGTCAAAGCGCCGGGCCTGCTGCTGCGTGCGCCCCACCGCGAAGGGTGGGATGCCCAGCAGCTGCGCCTGGGACGCCTGCGGGGTGCGCTCGTCCATCAGGCAGCGCATATGGTAGAGGATGCGGTACTGCCTGAGCAGCATGGCCAGAATGCCCACGCGATCCTCGCCGGAGCGGAGCATGTCACGCAGCAGGGCAAAGGCCGTGTTGTTGTTGCCCGCGACCTGCGCATCCACCATCTGGAACACCGTGCACTCCGTGGAGCGCGTGCAGATCTGGTCGATATCCTCCGCGGCAATCTCCTCGCGCTCGCCGAGATACGCGCACAGCTTGTCCATCTCCTGACGCAGCAGCGCCGCGTCATGCCCCACGGTAAAGACCAGCCGCGCGGCGTTTTCGCCGCTGAGCCGCTTGCCCATGCGGCGCAGAGCGCGCACGCACCAGTCGGCGCACTCGGCGTCATTCATGGGGGAGAAGTCCACGATGGCATTTTGCTTTTTGAGCAGCGTATAGAGCTTCTTGCGGCCGTCGGCTTTGCCCTTGACATAGAACACCACGCACGCCGTGGGCGGAATGCGGGGAATATAATCCGAAAAAGCAGCGGCGCGGTCCTCGTCCTCGGATTTTCGACCCGCGGTGAGCAGGGCGCATTCACGCACCACCACCACGCGCTTTTCAGCCAGAAAAGGCAGGGTTTCGGCAGCGGCGATGAGTGCGTCAGGGGCGGGGTCGGTCAGGTCGGTCAGATTCATCTGCTCCAGCCCTTCGGGCAACAGGCGAGCACACAGGCTTTTGAGCGCCTGCTGCTTGATGTATTCCTCCGCGCCCTCAAAGAGATAGCAGCCGGCGATGCGTCCGGCCTTGACGGCGTCGAAAAAGGCGGTGTGATTCACGGAGCCCACCTCGCTTTGTAGGGTATGATGCACAGCTGGCTGCCGTGCAGGGTGAGGGTGATGTCGCCGCAGGCGTCGGTGCGCAATACCTGCGCACCGCTTTGCGCAAGGCGCTGCAGCGTCTCTGTCCCGGGCAGGTAACGGCTGCCGGAGGAGCAGCTCACCAGCGCCACGCGCGCGCCCACCTGGTCGAGAAACGCTTCGCCCGTGCTCGAGCCGCTGCCGTGATGCGCCACCTTGAGCACATCCGCGGGCGCGGCGGCGTATCGCTCATAGGCGCCGGAAAGGTCGCTCGCGCTGAGGATGGTGTACGGACCAAAGCCGATGGACAGGACCAGCGGCAGCTCGTTGGCATCCTGCCCCGAACGGATGTGCTCCCGCACGGGCCACAGCACGGATACACTGGTGGTATTGTAGCGCAGTTCGTCGCCGCGCGCAAGCTCCCTGACCGGCACTCCGGCGTCCTTCAGCCGCTCCAGCAGGAGCAGCGCGTCCGGGTCCACCTGCTGGCGGGTGGCGTTCAGGGGAAGATAGACCTGATCGATGGCTATTTCCGCGTCCAAAAGATCCGCGACGCCGCCGATGTGGTCCAGATGCAGATGTGTGATGAACAGCACGTCCACATCCCGCCCCTCCGCAAGCAGATAATCCAGCGCGGCTTCACCGTCGCTGCCCGCGTCGATGAGCAGGGTCTGGTCGCCGTCCAGCAGGAGAGCGCAATCCGCCTGGCCTACAGCAAGCTGGATATAGCGCAGTTCCGCCGAGCGCGAGGCATACGTGCCGCCGAGCGCCACCGCCAGCACCAGCGCCGAGGCCAGCGCGCGGCGGCGCAGGGACCCGGCCACACGGCCCGACAGCATCAGCCCGATGAGCGCCAGCGCCGGACCTGCCAGCACGGGCGGGGAGGGAACGCGCACTGCCGCGCCCGGCAATGTGGACAGCAGATTCACCAGCCACAGAAGCAGCCGCGCCAGCAGGGAAGCCGTATATCCCAGCGCCTGCCCCAGGAGGGGAACGGAGGAAAAAAGAAGCGTGATGGCGCACAGGGGCGTGAGCAACGTGCCAGCCAGCGGCACGATGAGCAGGTTGATCGCGACGCCGTAGAGCGGAAGCTGGTGGAAGTACGCCGCCGTGGGAAGCGCCACACCCACCTGCGCGGCGAGGGAAACCGCCAGAAGCGACAGCGCGCTCTGCTCCAGCCGGCCCAGCGCGTGCCGCAGGGACCGGATTCTCTCCGGAGAATGCGGGAACAGGCGGGCAAACAGACGCCTGAACGGCGGAAGAAGCACCGTGATGCCCAGCATGGCCGAAAAGCTGAGCACGAATCCCGCTGACCATGCCTGCAGCGGGTCCAGCGCCAGTACGGCCAGCATCGCAGCGGCCAGCGTGGTCAGCGGATCGGGCTTGCGCAAGGCCAGATGCGCCAGCTGCGTGAGCATCAGCATCACCGCCGCGCGTACCGAGGCGGCAGAAAAGCCCGTGAGCGCGCAGTAGCCCACCAGAAACACCGCCAGCACCGGCGGCCGAAGCGTGCGGCGCACGCGGAGCAGACGCAGCACGAGGAGCAGCAGGCCGCCCAGCAGCCCCACGTGCAGTCCCGACACGCTCATCACATGCGCCACGCCCAGCGTTTCAAACGCCTCGCGCTCCTGCTGGCTCAGGCCCTCGCGCTCGCCCAGCAGCAGTGCCACGCCTACGCGCGCTTCCTCGCCCATGACGCGCTCCAGCGAGCGGATGAAAGCCTGGCGCACACGGTAGGCCGCATCCTTGACCGGTGCATCCGCCTCGCTGTTGAGCACCTCGATGCCCTGATAGGCGGCGATGCCGAAGGACTGCCCGCTCTGCCGCATCCAAAGGGCAAAATCCCGGTGCGGCTCGCCCGATTTGCCATCCGGCAGATACACGCGGCCCTCGAGGCGGACCTGCGCGCCGTCGAACAGCTCCGGCGGAACATCGTCATAATGCAGGGTGCAATAGGCCGTGCCGTGTGCGGGCGCGCCATCGAGCGCGATATCTCCCAGCACGAAGGCGACGCGCTGGTCCGGGCGCTCGCTCGCGCCGCCGTAGACATACCCGGTGATCTCATAGGTGCCGGGGTCCGGCTGGGGCGTCCCATAGGCGGACTGGAAGCGCAGCGCGCCCAGGGCGAAAAAGCAGAGCGCGAGCGCAATGCCCGCGCCCGCGCCCAACCTGCGCAGAATCCATCCCAGAAGCAGGGACACTCCCGCGATGATCCACAGCCAGAGCCCGCCCGTCAGCCGCAAAGCCGCCATACAGCCTGCAAGAAACGAAAGAGAGACTACAAGCAGTATGCTGTTGCGCTCCGGGACCGCTATCATCAGCAGGCGGCCCCGGGCGCGGCACACCGCGCTTACCTCGCTTCAGGGGGAGGCGCTTCCAGCAGGCATACCGCGTGCGCGCTGATGCCCAGCTCCTCGCCTTCAAACCCCAGATGTTCAGTGGTGGTGGCTTTCACGCTGATGCGCCCCTCCGCCACACCCATGGCCCGGGCCAGACAGGCGCGCATCTGGTCAATGTAGGGGCGCAGCTTGGGGCGCTGCGCCACGATGGTCACGTCCGCGTTGCCGAGGGCGTAGCCCTCGCGGCGAAGCAGCGCGCACACTTCCTTCAGCAGGCCGATGGAATCCGCGCCGCGGTAACGCTCGTCCGTATCGGGAAAGAGCTTGCCGATGTCGCCCAGCGCGGCCGCGCCCAGCAGCGCGTCCATCAGGGCGTGGGTGGCCACGTCGGCGTCGCTGTGGCCCAGAAGCCCCAGCGTGTGCGGCACTTCGACCCCGCAGAGGATGAGCTTTCGACCCTCCACCAGGCGGTGGACGTCCATGCCGTGTCCGATGCGCATCATCCGATCAGCTCCTTTTCCGCCCGCGCGGCCAGAATCAGCCCGGCGAGCATGAGGTCGGTGGGGGTGGTGAGCTTGAGGTTTTCGCGGCTGCCCTCGCACAGGTAGACCGGCATGCCGGCGTGTTCCAGCAGGGCGGCATCGTCCGTGCCGAGAAATCCGTCGCGGCGCGCGACCTCGTGCGCCTTGCGGATCAGCTCCACCCGGAAGGCCTGCGGGGTCTGCATGGCGCGCAGCGCGGACCGGTCGGGGGTGTCCAGCACCAGCCCGTCGGGTGCGGCGCGCTTGATGGTGTCGCTCACGGGCACCGACGCGATGCCCGAACCGCGCGCTTCCACCGATTCGATGGCGCGTCGGATGACGTCCTCGGTGACCAGCGCGCGGGCGCCATCGTGGATGAGCACGCACTCGGCGTCGTCCGGCAGGGCGTCCAGCCCGCAGCGCACCGAGTCCTGACGCTCCGCACCGCCGGGCACCACCCGCAGCACAAAGCGGTCCAGCCCGCAGCGGGCGATGATCTGGCGCATCTCCTCCACCTCAGCAGCCGCAGCTACGACCACCGCGCCCGCGCACAGGCCGGAAAACGGCGCGATGGCCCGCACGATGGCGGGTATGCCCCGAAGCGGCAGAAAGACCTTGTTGCGGTCCGCCTCCATGCGGCGGCCGCTGCCTCCACCCAAAACAATGGCGTAGCTTTTCACCTTACGCCTCCCCGCGCTCCATGCGCGTCTGCTCGTCCTCCTCAAGCACCTGGTACATATCCTGCGCGCCTTCCTTGCGCACGGTTTCCTTCACGCTCTGGATGCGGTAGCGGCCCACGCGGCTGCCGAAGCGGATCTCCAGCACGTCGCCCTCGCGCACCTCCGCGCCGGGCTTGGCCACCTTGCCGTTGAGCGACACACGGCCGCCCGAGCAGGCCTCGTTGGCTACGGTGCGGCGCTTGATAATGCGCGACACCTTCAGAAATTTATCCAGTCTCATGGGAATGCTGCTCCTTTCAGGCGGTTACGACCGCTTCGATCAGGCGCAGGGTGTTTTCCACCCCTTTTCGGTGGCTACGCTCATACCCGTGCGAGGCGTATACGCCCGCGCCGATGAGCGCAAAGCGCACGTCGTGTCCCGCGCGCAGCGCCGCCCCCGCATCGCTGCCGTAGGCGGGATACACGTCCACGGCATAGTCGATGCCGTTGGCCCTGGCCAGCGCGATGAGCTCGCCGGTCATCTCGTAGTCATAGGGGCCGGAGGAATCCTTGGCGCAGATGGACACCTGCTGTTCCCGGCAGGCAAGCCCCTCGCCCACGCAGCCCATATCCACCACCAAAAGGTCCTCGGTGTCCTCCGGCAGGCCGCAGGACGCGCCGTGGCCGACCTCCTCATAGACGGAGAAAAACAGCGTGACCTTGCGCGAGAGCTGGACCGCGCCATCCGCCACGCCCCTGGCCAGCGCCAGCAGCATGCCCGCGCTGAGCTTGTCATCCAGGAAGCGGCTGCGGATAAAGCCGCTTTCGGTTACGCGGGTGCGGGGGTCCAGGCAGACGACATCGCCCGTGGCAATGCCCAGCCGTTCGACGTCCTCACGGGTAGCGACCTCCTCATCCAGGAGGATCTCCAGCGTGGTATCGTCGCGCTTTTCAGTGTCCAGCTCGCGGTTGACGTGCTTGGAGGCGTTGCGCAGCTCCACCACGCCGGTATAGGACTGCCCGCCGCGGGTGAGGACGGTCACGTTCTCGGTTTCCACGGCCTGCAGGGAAGGCCCGCCCAGACAGGTGAAAGCCAGCCGTCCGTCCGGTTTGATGGCGCGCACCATCAGCCCCAGCGTGTCCACGTGCGAGGCGAGGGCAATGGGATGCCCTTCTCCGCCAAGCGTACACACCACGCCGCCCTTTCGAAGCTGCCGGGGAGAAAAACCAAGCCCCTCCAGCGTTTCCACAAGGGCGCTGCACACCTTGCCGGGATAGCCCGTCGGACTGGGGATGGACAGGAGGCGAAGGGTCTGGTCAAGGGAATAGCGTGCGTCGAGCGGCATGGGACATTTCCTCCAAAACATGGTTTTTTATTATGATACCTCATTTGACTCAGGCAGGCAAGAAAAAAAGCGTCGCCAGACAGCCGCTGCAGACTGCCGGACGACGCGCGGACCGCCATCGGTGACGGCGGCTTCGCCAAAAAGAATTACTTGTTGACGCTGTCCTTCAGAGCCTTGCCGGCCTTGAAGACGGGGGCCTTGGAGGCCTCGATGCTGATCTGCTCGCCGGTGCGGGGGTTGCGGGCCACGCGCGCGGGGCGGCTGCGGACTTCGAAGCCGCCGAAGCCAACGATCTGGACCTTCTCGCCAGCGGCCAGGGTCTCGGTGATGACGTCGGTCACGGCAGCGATCGCCTTTTCAGCGTCCTTCTTGGTGAAACCGGTCTTCTTAACGATAGCGGCAGTCAATTCAGCTTTGTTCACAATGAATTACCTCCTTTGATTTTCCCATGCATGGCATGGAAGACGGGGTTTCGTTCATGGAAAGCGCGATCTCACGGGGTTTTTGGCTCAAACCCTTTGCCCGCCTCGCTTTCCTGTGTTCCAGTATACATCCATTTCCGATAAAGTCAAGTCCTCTAAGCATTTTCCCGACTTTTTTATGGCGTTTTCCATGGCACGGAAGCGGGAAATGAACTTATTTGTGGAAGCAAAAAGGGCAATATCGGGATTCTTGCCAGCCAGGCGGCAAACATTGACCACAGAGAACAGCAGGTCACCCAGCTCCATTTCGGGGTCCACGCCGTCGCCGAGGTTCTGGGCCACCTCGTCCGCCTCCTCGTAGACCTTGCCCAGCGCCTCGGCCGCGCCCGCAAAATCGAAGCCCACCTTGTGCGCCTTGTTTTGCACCTTGCTGGCGCGAAGCAGGGGCGACAGCCCGGTGGAGACGTCCTCCATGGCCTGCGCGTGGGTGGTGATGCCGCGCTGGCGGCGTTTGAGGGCCTCCCAGTTGTCCAGCACCTGTCCGGCGGTATCAGCCTTTTCCGTGCCGAAGATGTGGGTGTGCCGCTCGATCATCTTGTGGCAGATGGCGGTTGTGACATCGTGGATGTCAAAGTCGCCGTGCTGGCGCGCCACCTCCGCGTGGAACACCACCTGCAAAAGCACGTCGCCCAGCTCGTCGTACATATGGTCGATGTCGCCGTCGCGCACGGCCTGGATGTATTCATAGCTTTCCTCCAGAAGGCTGGGCAACAGGCTTTCGTGGGTCTGCTCGCGGTCCCAGGGGCAGCCGTCGGGCGCGCGCAGGCGCTGCATCACGTGCACCAGGTCGTCCATGTCATAGCGGGCGCGCCGCTCCATGGGCACGGCGGGCACGTAGGCGGCGGTGAGGTGGTCATAGGCGCTCTGGCGGTCCAGCTCATAGAGCGGTACGGAGCGCACGGACAATTCGCCCGTGGCCTCGTCCCCGGTGAAGAAGGACACGGGCGTCTCCTCCGGCAAAAGGTCCATCAGGCGCAGCTTCACCTCGCCCGCACATTCGCGGCTGTGCACCTCCGTTACCAGCAGCGGCTCTTCCGGCGAAACGCGGGCCTGCAGGAAGGACTCCGCCGCGTACAGCCTCACGCCCGCCGGCGCATCCTCTATCATGGCCAGGCAGCGGTCCGCATGGCTGACGCCGGGCAGAACCCGCACATCCGCCTCCCGCGGCTTGAGCCGCTGAATCTGGGCCACGGTTTCGTCGAAAGCTGCATCGCTCACGGCGTAGCAAACGGGGCTTTCGCCAAGCAGGCTGAGCACTTTGACCGCCGCTGCGCGATTGAAGGTGTCGAAGTCCTCACATTCGTCATAGAGCGCGTCGAGCGTCTCAAAGGCGATGCCCTCCTGGCGGAGAAAATCCGCCATGGGGTGACGGCCCGTGCGCAGCATCACGCGCGGGGCCTCGCGCAGCGCGCGCTCCACGCCGCGGGTCAAAAAAGCCTCGCCGCCGGTTCCCAGGGTCACAATGGTCAGGCGGTTCATGAGTCAGTCCTCCTTCTTTGGCGCCCTGCCGCGGCTGAAGCGTTTGAGCAGGGGAGCAAGGTCATCGCGAGTCATCGCCCCGGTGATGAGCGCAAAGGCGGCATAGGCGCCAATGCCCAGCAGCACCAGCGCCACCGTCCACAGCCGTCCGGAGGGCAGCCAGCGGATCGCCAGCGCCAGCACGGCGCCCATGAGCGCGGTGGCCAGCGCGGGCTTGAGCAGAATGCCCTTCAGATCCAGCTTCATGCCGGTGTACTTGCGCACGTACCACAGGTTGGGCAGCATGCTGATGGTATAGCAGGAGAGCGAGGCGATGGGCGCGCCGTAGATGTTGATGCCGGGCGTGCCGATGAGCGTGTAGTTGAGTAGCACCTTGACCGCCACGCCCGCCATGAGCGTGTACATGGGGATGCGCTGCTTGCGCAGGCCCTGCAGAATGCCGCTGGTGGACTGAACCACGGTAAAGAGCACGATGGTCAGGCTGGAAAGGCTCAGCAGCTCGGTGGTTACGCGCAGGGATTCGGGCGTATCAAAATGATAGATCAGGCTGAGAATCTGCGAGGACAAAAGGCTCATGCCGATGGAGCAGGGCAGGCCTACCACAAACGACAGCCGAAGCCCCAGCGCGCTTTGACGGCGCATGGCCTTGCCGTCGCCGCGGGCCATGGCGCTGGAGATGGAGGGCACCAGGCTCATGGAGATGGCCACGGCCAGAGCGGTGGGCACGTTGATCAAAGTGAGCACATAGCCCGAATAGCGCCCGTAGAGCCCCAGCGCGGCGCTGTGCTCGATGCCCGCGTCCACCAGACGGTTGAGCAGGAGGCCGCTGTCGATGAAGGAGGCGATGGGCACGATGCACGCGCCCAGCGTGATGGGAATGCTCAGGGACAGGAGGCGCTTGAGCAGGGGACGCACGGCCAGGGGCGGCTCGTCCGGATTCTGGGGCAGGGCGGCGAAGGATGCGCGCCTGCGCCGGTAGATCACCACCATGTACAGAAGCGCCACGCCCTCGGCGATGGAGGTGCCCAGAAGCACGCCGGCCGCCGCGTAGGCCACGGAGACGCGCATGCCGAAATACGCGAGCGGCAGGGCCACAAAGACCTTGCCCACCTGCTCGATCAGCTGGGAAATGGCGGTAGGCACCATGTTCTGCTGACCCTGCATGAACCCGCGCAGCGCGGACATGGCGCACACCAGCAAAAGGGCGGGCGCGATGGCCACAAAGCCCGGCTGGGTGGAGGGATCGCCCGAACGAAGGGCCAGCGTGGGGCTCATGACCACCATCAGGAGCATGGCGATCAGGCCGAGGCTGGACAGAAGGCACAGCGCCACGCGGAAGACGCGCCGGGCGTTGCGGGGATCGTCGCGCGCCAGCGTAAAGCTGACCATGCGGCTGATAGCGACCGGCAGGCCGGCCGAGGAGATGGTCAGCAGCATGTTATAGGTGGGAAAAACCAGCTGATAGGTGCCCATGCCCTCGTCCCCGATGAGCCAGGCCAGGGGGATGCGGTACAGGGCGCCCACGATCTTGCAGATCAGGCCCACGACGCTGAGAACGGTCATGCCGCTGAGAATGGATTTCTGCGTGCTGCTCAAAAAAAGGCCTCCGAAAAAAAGGAAATTTGTCGGCGGAATATGGCAAAACCGCGGCAAGCCTATTATAAGCGCATTGCCGCGGTTTCGCAAGGTAATGATGTGCGTTGGGGGCCAGTGTTACTGCTCCATCTGACGGCCTACGATGCCCGCGGCGGTTTCCGCCACCTTGAGCTCCGCGTCGCCCATCTTGGCGCCCTGTTCCTTGGAGAGAAGCAGCACCGCGCCGATGGCTTCGCCGTCCGCGATGATGGGGGAGACCACCTGCGCCGTGTAGCCGGTGATGTCCTCCTCGTTGGTCACGGCCACGATCTTGCCGCCGCCCGCGCGGTTGATGGCCACGGTCTGGCGGTTGGCGATGGCCGTCTCCAGGTCATGGCTGATGGGCTTGTCGGCCAGTTCCTTCTTGCTTACGCCGCTGGCCGCCACCACCTGATCGCGGTCTACGATGCAGGCGATGTGCCCCATGGCGCGAAAGATGGATTCCGTATAATCCTTGGCAAAGGCCGACATTTCCCCGATGGGGGAGTATTTCTTCAGGATGACCTCGCCGTCCCGGTCGGTGTAGATCTCCAGGGGGTCGCCGCTGCTGACAACATGGACATCGAAAACCTTGTCTCGCTGGTTTCTGGCAGACTGGACAAGTTGGCAACCCAGGGCGTTTTCGATGCCCGCCTTAAAATTTACGGTATCCTCCAGCTCACAGGACCGAAGCAGCTGGTCGATATCCGCCTGAAGCTGGATTTCGAGGTGATCCTCGTAGACCCTGATGTGGTCGATGATGAGCCGCAGGTCGCTGCGGTCGAGCTTTTCCTTGGCGAGGATGTCCCCAAAGACGTCCATGGCGGTTTTGGCCACGCGGTTGACCCGCAGGATGGTGTTGCGCCTGTCCGAGAGAAGGTCGATCTGGTGGGTCAGCCCCTCGATCCTGCGCTGGAGGTCGCTTTCCATCTCGTCGTAGGTTTCCTCCAGCAGCGCCTCCTGATCGGGGTGCTTCATGATGTCGCGGATGCGCTGGCGCTTGGTGGCCTTGAGCTCCTCGTGCAGGTCGTCCAGCACCGAGGCGAGGTGATCGGCGGACTGCTCGGTTTCGGCGACGTTTTCCGGCTCGGCGGCAAGATCGGCATTCAGCCGCTCGATCATGGAGGCCGAGCTTTCCATCACGCGCCGGACATACAGCTTTATCATCTCATCCAGCCGGTCCGCGCGGATGTGATGGCTGGTGCAGCCCGCCGTCCCCCGGCGGTGATAGGTGCCGCAGGTGTAGGCGGGGGCCAGGTCGCTGCGGCTCATGGCGAACATCGGGCTTCCGCAGTCGCCGCACTGGAGGAAGCCGGAGTAGACGTTGTCGTACTTCTTGACGCCGCGGTAGTGGGAGCGGGAACGGCTTTCGCGAAGCGCGCGCGTGGTGGCAAAGGTGCGGTAGTCGATGATGGGCTGGTGGTGGTTTTCGATGACGATGTGCTCGCTTTCGTCCCGCGCCACGTCCTTACCGTTGATTTTGATGCGGGTGGTCTTGCCCTGGCGGAATGTGCCGATGTAGAAGTCATTGTCGAGGATGCCCTGCACGGTCACGATCGCCCACGCGCTCTTGGCTGCGCGGTGGGTTTCCTCGCCGGCAGCCTCCCTGCGCATCTGCTCGGACATGCGCGGCGTGGGGATGCCCTGCGCGGTCAGGAAATTGGCGATTTTCTTGTACCCCCAGCCATCGTTGTTGTAGTGGTCAAAGATGCGGCGCACGATGTCCGCTTCGGTAGGCACCACTTCAAATTCCTTGCGCTTGTTGACGGTGTAGCCGTAGGGCGCGGCGCAGATCCATTTTCCGTCCACCTGCCGCCGGCGGATGACGTTTCGCACCTTCTTGCTGGTATCGGTGACGGGCATTTCGTTGATGAGAAACTGGAACTGGATTTTCAGCCAGTCGTCGTCATTGGGGAAGTCGATGCCGTCGCCGATGGAGATGATGCGCACGCCGGCGTCACGCAGGTCCTCCAGCTCCACCAGGCCGCGGCTGTTGCGGCGGGAGAAGCGCGAGAAATCCTTGACGAGCAAAACGTCATACCTGTGGGCCATCAGGCCGCGGCGCATCTCCTGATAGCCCTCGCGCTGCTCAAAGGTGTAGCCGGAGCGGTCGCGATCCTCAAAGAAGGCGAGGCTGCTGCCCGGAAAGCGTTGCTTCACGAAGTCGCGGATGATGGCCTTCTGGTTTTCGATGGAGATGTTATCCCGGTCCAGCTCATCGTCCACGGAGATGCGCGCATAACCGGCGATGTCGAAGGTTTCGATCATGGCGGGCTGCCTCCTTTCGGGTGGTTTGTCATTTGCGGATGGGGGGATGCTGGGGACGGGTGTGGGGG